>Ga0157370_10000029_pt1 | contig 145930 bp, 98 predicted proteins | sample C35metaG_FD_113463 | JGI IMG/M metagenome (GOLD analysis project Ga0157370, IMG submission 113463) | Corn rhizosphere microbial communities from Kellogg Biological Station, Michigan, USA - C3-5 metaG | ecosystem: Host-associated > Plants > Roots > Rhizosphere > Soil | place: USA: Michigan...
ACTTCCTGGGAAGAATAAAGCTCCATATTCAATTCCGCCTTCAAATGAGATTTTTCCGTTTACCACTTTCGCACGATTAATTAAAACATCGGCGTTGAAAGAATCATATTGATAGCCATTTAGCGGATTAATCCATTGTGATAAATCGGTAATATTTTTAGAATAGGTAACCTCTTTTGGCATTTTAGCCGTTGGCTGACCCTCATTTTCTAAACGGATTTTCTCGCTTTCGAGTCTTGCTGCACCAAACACATTTGGAATAAAAGGCACTAATCGATCTGGCACAAAAGAGCGTGAAGGAAAATCTTCGCCAATAAAAACCGCAAGATCAATTACAGGTTTTCCTTTCTGCAACTGAAACTGTACTCTTTGGCAATACTCAAACCACGCTTTTCCAGGTTTCCACCAAGTTTGGTCCCTTTGAAAAAAAGTTCCAATGTCATCTAACGTCATTCCCGGTTTTCTGTCTGTCCACGGATTATGAACAAAAACGTGGTAAAACAAGCGGTTGATTCCCAAAGAATAATTGCGGTCTGCCGTGGTTTTCAAATTTCCAGGATGTTCGTCCCAATCCATTCGCAAAGCTGTAAAAGATTCTGCCTGAATAATATCTTTTCCGTAAATATGTCCGCCCGAAATGGCATCTACCATATCAAAAGGTTTATCATGAGTTGGGCTTTTCAACCAAAATTCCCCACCTGGATAATCTACATATTTATAATGCAGCAAAGCATCACTCATCATGGTTGGCGCAACGTTTTCTGAACTTAATTTAACGTTATATTCTTTTGCAATCTGAGCGACAGTTCCGTAGAAATTATCGGCTACTAAATCGGCAATGGTTTTTCTAACATCGTATAGAACTTTCTCTGAGAAATCGGCACTTTCTATCGGAATTCCCGCCATAACTGGAAGATATTCTACAAGATCATAACCACGTCTCTTTTTAAACTCAGCCTGAAAAACAGAAGACCAGTTTTGGCTTCCGCATTCCCAGCTGTCAAAATGCAAGATTTCCAGAACTTTTGAAGCCAGTTCAGGACCAGCCGAACGAACAGCTTCTCCAAACCAATGATCTAGCTGAAAACGAATTAATTCGGGATTAAATTTATCTACTTCCAATCCTTTTCCTGCTCCGCCAGTTGCATTTTCATGTCCTGTAGAAGTGTGTCCCATTCGGATAATTTTCCATTTTCCCTTTGGCGCTTTCCAGTTCAGATTTCCATCAGCATCAACAAAATTGGAAATATTAACGATTTCTGATTTTTTAAATGACTCCGAATTCGGAATCTGTTTTTCTGTACTCTGTGGAGTCAAACGCCAGATTGCTCCAGATTTCCCTTCGTAGTTATCAAGTACGGGCTGATTAGAAAGTGTTATTTTACTCACTTTCAGGTTTTGCTTCCATTTAGCAAAATCCAAATCTTCTGCTCCCGGTTCTGTTCCAGCTGGATCATAAACAAATCTGAAATATTTTGCCGTAACAGGCGTAATAGTATGTGTGTTAGAAAAATCCATGTCCTGCCAGCCGTGACGTGGCGGAATCATTCTTTCGTGAAATCTAAAATTGATTCCATCATCACTCACTTCCACAATCAGGCGCTGTGCCTGAAAATCTCTTCCTTTGGTTTCTATGACAATAGATTTACAGGTAAAAGGCTGTGCAAATTCGTATTGAATCCATCCTTTTTCTGCAAACTTGAAATTTTCATCTTTTTTAGGATCAGCCAAAAACGAAGCATCGGTACTGTTTGATGTCGTTACTTTTGGCAGTTGCATCTGCGAAGTAATTTGATATTCTTTAATCGGAAGGGCAAAAACTACAATGTCTTTATAATAATCTTTGTAATGTTCTGGAACTGGCAGTTTTGAAATATTTTTTTTTCCTCCTAAGATTTCTGTAGTTGACCAGACTACTTTCTGCATCGACATTTCTGGTGTAATCCACGGCCCGCCTGCAACGGCAAATCCGTCTGCTCCGTGAAAAGCCAATTTCAAACCTAAACGATCTGCTTCTTTAAAAGCCCAATGAATCATATCCCAAAATTCAGCACTAAGCTGTAAAACCGGCGGATCTATCAATGGCGGATTTGCCGGCCCTTTAATAGTCATTAAATAAGCCCCCGCAATTCCCGCTTGTTTCATCGCTTCTAAATCGGCTGTGATTCCTGCTTTAGAATAAGCCGATTTCATCCAATACCAATATACCCAAGGTTTTGAGGATTCGATTGTTGGCTGAAAAAAGTTATTTTCTTTTTTATTGATTTCCTGTGCCGAGACAAAGCTGGCAAGGAGAAGGATAAAAAAGAGGTGTTTTCTTTGAAACATTTTTGTTGTTTTATTACAATCTGCCTAATCTGCTAAATCTGCGGGAAAAATTTACTCTCGCAGATTTAGCAGATTAAGCGGATTTTTTTTTATTTTTATTTTTTGTCATTTTGACGGAGGAGAAATCTTCGTTAGAAGCTCGACAAAGATTGGCTTTTCTTTGCGGAGTTACTTGCGAAGATTTCTCGTTCCTCGAAATGACAAACTGTATATTATAAACTATACTTGTACTATACTTAAAATATACTTTATCTATAATACAAAATACCTAACAGGTTTTCAAAACCTGTTAGGATACATTAATATTTAAGCTTCTTTAAACTATTTTCTAATTCGTTTTTTGAACCGCTGAAAGGCGTCAAATAAAAACTATATTGATAATCTCCTGACTTAATTTGATATTGTTCTATTGGCTGTGCAACCAATGTCCAGCTGTCATTTCCTCCAACTCCCATCTGCATTAAATCAATATTCAGCGTTAAAAATCCTGGATCTTTCAGATCGTACGTATGACCTGCAGAACTTAAGTTTTCTTGTGTATACGGCCACGCGCTCATGCTTAAAACTTTAGTGCCATTTACTACTAAAAATCCGTTGTTTTTCTGCGGAGTTGTCAGCGCCATCCATCTTACATCGCATCGGTTTCCATTTTCCTGCGGTTTTGGATAATGTTCGATAAAATCATTTATTGGAAGTGAATATTTTCCAACAAATGAACCGAAACTTCTGTCGCTGTAATTTTCCAATTCTCCTTTTCCGTACCACGAAATCTGATCGAATTTTCTTTGCACTCCCATCTGCATTCCGATTTTTGGAATGTTTGGCAGTTTGGTAGATGCTTTTAAACTGTAATCTACTTTTATCAATCCGTTTGGTAAGATATTGTAGACCACATTTACGCTTGCGCTGTCTTTTATAATTTCGTAATCGCTTGTAATTTTAATTTCAGAAGCCGATTTGTCGATTGTAATGTTTACCAATTTCGGTTTTGCTTTGTACCATTGTTTCAGCAGCTTTTGCGATTTCCAACCTCTTTTATCGTTATCTGTAAGCGGTCTTACGAAGTTCGGAAGCAATGGGGCAAAAACCTGTTCTTCGCCATTGAAAATATACGAACTCAAAGCTCCGTTTCCTTTATTGATGTTAATGTCGAAATTTTTTCCTTTGATTTTAAAATCAGAATCGGATTCAGAGACGTTTAAAGCTTCCTTTTTAGATTCAGGCGAAACCGCTTCTTTCTTTTGCAACACAAACTGATCTTCCGCTACGGCGTAACCTTTTGAAGCCCAAAGTTCCTCTTTTGAAAGCTGGAATTCTATATTTAAAATATACTCGGTATCGCTTTTCATTTTTGGCAGATACTGACTTACATTTAAAGTTGTGGATTGCCCAGCTTCTACTTTGAATGGTTTTAATATTTGTGTTTTGATTACATTTCCGTTTTCCAAAACTTTTAGAACCGGAATATAATCTTCTAAAGATTTAACGGCCTGACGATTTTTGATTTCTAACTGATTTCCATTTAAAGTGGAAACCGCTGGCTGATATACCCATTTATTCTCAAAAATAGATCCTTTTGGTTTTCCGTTAGAATCTACAATTCCTTTGGTATTGAAATTTCCGTCATGGTATTTTTCGCCAAAATCTCCTCCGTGGGCAAAATAATTCTGACCTGATCTTGAATCGAATTTTACCAATCCCTGATCTTTAAATTCCCAGATACAACCGCCGATAACTCTTGGAAGCGAACGGAATTCATCCCATAATTCTTTTAAATTTCCAACTGAATTTCCCATTGCATGAGAATATTCAACGAAAATAATTGGTCGAGTATCTTTCTTTTGATCGACTAAAAATTTCGGAGTGAAAACGCCCGGATAAAAACGGCTGACCATATCCACATACGAATCATCCTGTGGATTTTCGAATCGGTAAGCGTGATCGATTGTTTTAGGATATCCCGGATCCAGCGGATCGATGTAACCGTCTAATTTTGCATTTCCCTGCGCTGGTTCGTAATGCACCGGACGCGTAATGTCGAAATCGTGAACCCAGCCCGACATGGCAGCGTGGTTTGGTCCTTTTCCGCCTTCGTTACCTAAACTCCACATCACAACTGACGGATGATTTTTATCGCGTTCCACCATTCTGATCATACGTTCCATATAAGCATTTGTCCAAAGCGGATCGTTACTTAATTTTCCGCCAATTCCGTGTGTTTCCTGATTGGCTTCGTCCATGACCATGATTCCGTATTGATCGCATAATTCGTAAAAATAAGGATCGTTTGGATAATGGCTTGTACGTATAAAATTGAAATTGAACTTTTTAATCGTTGTAATATCTTGTTTAATATCTTCTCTCGTAACGGCTTTTCCTCTTGTTGGATGATGATCGTGACGATTTACGCCATATACATACGTTTCTTTTCCGTTGATGAGCATTTTACCGTTTTCTTTTGAAAATTCAATTGAACGGAAACCTACTTTACAGCTTTTGGCTTCGGTAATAGTTCCGTTTTTATCTTTGATGGAAATGACCATCGTGTATAAATTCGGCTCTTCTGAACTCCATTTTTTCGGATTTTTGATGGTTTCCTGAAAGAATCCAAAACGCACATTGTCCAGACGAGGATAACTTTCGTTGATTAAATCGATGACGGGTCTTTGAAGCGGTTCTTTGAAAATTGCCTGATTATTAGCATCGTACAATTGAACATTCATCGTATAATCTTTGACTTTTTCTCCTGTAAGATTCTCCACTTTCGGACGCAGTTTGAAAATCGCATCGGTATATTGTTTGTCTAATTTGGTTTGAACAAAGAAATCCTGAATGCGTAATTTCGGCTCTGCCATAATGAAAACTTCACGCTGGATTCCGCTCATGCGCCAGTGATCCTGATCTTCCAGATAAGAACCATCTGCCCAGCGAATTACCTGAACAGAAACGACATTTTCTCCTTCTTTTAAATAAGGCGTAATATCAAATTCTGATGGCAGAAAACTGTCTTCTCCATACCCTAAAAATTCTCCGTTTAACCAAACCTGAAAACCAGAACTTACGGCTCCAAAATGCAATGTAACCGTCATATCTTTCCAGTTTGCCGGAACGGTAAAATTGCGTTGGTAAGAACCAATTCCGTTATAATCTTTAGGAATATAAGGCGGATTTATTGGTCGAAACGGATAAACGGCACTTTTGTAAATTGGATTGTCATAGCCTTTCATTTCCCAGTTTGAAGGCACTTCGATTTTATCCCATCCCGAAACGGTATTTTTATAGAAATCTTTTGACGCTTCTTTAAGGTTTACGGCATATTTAAAATCCCAATCGCCATTCAGCATCTGGATTCGGCTTTTGGTTCTGTCGCCTTTTAGAGCATCTTCAACAGAGGTATACGAATAAGCCGTTGCTCTCGAAGGCTGTCTGTTGATGCTCGTTACCGTTGGATCTTCCCAAGGTGCAAATTGGTATTTTTTATGCAATTCTGGAACTCCTGCCGGCTCTCCTGTAACGGATTGGGCCTGGGTTGTGTAAGATGTTAGAAGTAAGATTACAGTCAAAAAGTCGAAAGTCAAAAGTCGAAAGTTGAAAAATGGAATTTTATATTTTGATTTTGACGTAAACATTGGCTTTATATTTTGTTTCATTGTTATTGCTTCAGATGTCCCTACGGGACATAAATGCGTATTATTTATTTTTTCTACCGACCAGTGCCTCCTAACGGAGTCTTTTCATCGTTTATTTTTTGCTAAGAGTATTAGTGCACTTCATAACTCATAACTCATAACTCATAACTCATAACTACTTTTTAACCTTTACTGGCGGAGCCACAAAATTCAATTTGCTTTTCCCTAAATCTTTAGACGTTGCGATTGCAATTCCTCTTTGTTCTGCTTTGTTAACGGCACAGTAAAAATGATACACAACACCATCATGTTTTACTACGAACGATTTATGCGCAAACATATCATCGTAAGGTTCAGAGGATTTGATTAAATCTTCACCTTTCCAATCGGTCCAGTTTACTAAATCATTTGAAACTGCAAAACGGTTAAACGCACCTTGATTCCAACCCGTCCAAAAAGCTCCAAAATAGAACATTACCCAAGTATCATTTATACGCTGAATATAGGCATCTCCCGAAATTCCTTTATGATGGTTGATTAATGGTTTATCGCCATAACGTTTCCATTCTTTCATATCGTTTGATACCGCCATTGCAATACGCTCTGCGCCTTTAGCAGGATTTATACTATCACCTCGGGCATTATAATACATGATAAAATCGTGTCCTGTCAGTTTATCTTTATCACGAATGACACTGTTTTTATACATCGTGCTATTATCCCACCATTTTGCATCTTTGTCTTTTGGCGTTAAAACCGGGTTTTCTAATCTTTGAAATTCGTGTGGTTTTGTCGGCGCTTCTTTGGTATACGCCATTCCGATTGATAAAACACCTGCTTCATACCCTTTGCTGTCTCCGCCAAAATAACTCATCCAGTATTTGTCATCGTATTTTTCCCATTCGTAACTTCCTCCCCAAGTTGGGTCTTGCAACGAAATATATCCTGCTTTTTGGTTGACATCCCAATGTTTTTCGTTTTCTGAGAAAGACATTACTTTTCCTAAATATTTCCAGTCTAACAGATTATCGCTTTCTGCAAGCCAAGTTTCATAACCTCTTCCATCGTAAATTAAATACGTCATATACCATTTTCCGTCTTTTCTGAACACACTTGGGCAATCCATTTTATAGGAGTTGTCTGTTGGAACCATCACCAAACCGTATTTATAAGGCGTTTTGATTTCTTCGTAAATCTCCTGCATTACGGTTTCTGTAATTTCTCTTTTCTTGTATTTGGTTGCACAGCTGGTTATGAAAAGAGCTATGATAATTAATAAATATTTTACTGTATTTTTCATTTTGTGTTATTATAGAACATGTTTTGAACGCGGATGACACGGATTTACTTCGTAAAAACGCGGATAAAAACGGATTTTTTTATTTTTTTTCTATTTCTCAATCTTAGTATATTTGTCAAAGTTTAAAATCTTGACAAAGATTAAGCGCGTTTATAAAAAAAATCCGCGCTAATCAGCGTCTTTACGAAGTAAATCCGCCTCATCCGTGTGCAATTTATTTCAATTCCTTCAACCGAGATTCCATCACATCTTTATTCAATTTTACTTTTACCATTCCTGTTGGATGAAATCTTCTCTTTAAATCGATTGCATTGTACACTATTGTGTAAACATCATTTCCTTCTGGGATTAAACATAAAGGCGTTCTCATAATATCCCACCATTTATCGACTTTGGTCTCTATTGGAAGATAATGCGCTTCTGCCCAATTTACGCCGTCTGCTGATAATGAATACGCAATCATATTCGGTAAATGATGTCCCCATCCGTCTGGGCCCCCATCGAAAATAGCAATGTACAGACCGTTTGGTAATTGACTTACAATTGGATTTTCAACAAATTGTGGATGCATCGTTTTAATAGGTTCCAAACCTTTGTTCATTCTTGTCCAAGGTCCTTCTAAACTTTTAGATTCGGCTAAAGCCACAAACCAGCCTTTTCCTGATTTCTTTGGATAATCGGCCCACGAGTTAAACGGATATGCTCCACTGTAAAATCCGAAATATTTATCGCCTACTTTATAAGGAAAAAACGAAGCAACTCCCTGACGACCTTCCCAAGGCTGAGAATCTAATCCAGGTTCCATAATAATTCCCATATCTTTATATGGACCACCAATTCCGTTGATACCTTCAACCGTTGATTCACATCTCCAAATTCTTCCAAATGAATGATTTGGCTCTATTTCTTTACTTACGGTGTATGCCAAATAATAGCCGTACCATTTGTTTGTCTTTTCGTTAAAAACAGGCATATATGACCAAATGGCAGCACGGCGATCGTTCATTGGGTTATCATCTTCGGTTACGGCGTAAGTTCCGCTGGCTTGGTAGATTGTAGATTCTCTTTTCCAAGTGATTGCATCTTTACTAGTCCAATGTCCTATTCTGGTTTTTACACGATCGTAGTAATAATCTACACCAATTTCTCCCGCTCTTTCGGTTGGAAACATATGATAGGTATCGCCGACTTTCACTACACGTCCGCCTTCAAATCCACCCTGAATTCCATCTGTTCCAGACATTCCTTCGTCAATAACGGGTTTGTTTTCTCCACCGATAATTTCGAATAGCGGTTTTTCATCTGAAAATCCTTCGACTATAAAAGTTGGGTTCCACAATTTTCCGTCGGGTAATTTTGCATCTCTTGCATTCAACTGCTGGTCGATTTTTAAAACTCCCAAAACAGCAAATAATCCTTTTTGATTTGGTAAAATAGTGTGAGTTCCTTTTCCATAAGGAATTGCGTAAACATCAACAGGCGGTAAACCTGTAATGGTAACTCCGTTTGAAAGGATTTCATTATTATTCCCTATTTGATTTACTTGCAGATATTCTGCGTTTTTATCTTGAAAAACACCAACCAAAACAGTTACTGGTTCTTTGAATTTTAATTGTAATGGAGAATTGGTTCCGTTTTTATATTTGTCTAAAGGAAGTTCAACACCTGTTAATCCTTGTAATTCCGGCGCTAAACGAACAATATTGTGTTTGCTTCCTGAAAAAACATGAGCGTATTGTGCGGTTTTGAAAGTTTTGTAGTTTGATTTTACAACTTCAAATGAAGCAGGTTTCCATGCGGTGTTTTGTGCTGAAACTTGAATGCAGACAGTTAACAGCATTAGGAAAGCTGTTTTTAATTTGAAATTGTATTTTTTATTTTTTGAAAACATTGGTTTTTTATTTTTTTAAGGCTTTTATTCTTTGAATGCATTTCCCCAATCTTGTCATTTCGACGAAGGAGAAATCTTCGTTTGCTGAGCACACCTAGCAGATCAATCTTTGTGGAGTTACTTGCGAAGATTTCTCCTCCGTCGAAATGACAAACTAAGGACTAGGCACTAATTACTAATTACTAATCACTAAAAACTCAAATCGCCCTATAACTCACTTTATACTCAACATTCGGTTTTACAATGAGCTGATATTTATTCTTCGATAATTCCTTAATCGTTCCTGAATTTGTTTTGGGTTTGCTGGCACTTTCAAAAATTAATTTTCCTTCTCCTTCGGCTGCTTTTATTTTAATTTCTTTGGTACTGCAATAGATGGCAACTTCTCCGTTTGGTGTTGGCACTTTTCCTTCCATCCATTTTAAACCTCCAAGATTTGGTTTGATTTCATATCCAGAATAACCTGGTTTTAAAGGTTTTACACCTAGATAATATTTCCCTAATAAATAAATTGGACTTGCTCCCCAAGCGTGGCAAAGACTTTTCCCGTAAGGACGACCATACATCGTTAAATGTTCCGTTCCTTTTTTGTTTGGATTGTATTCTTCCCAGAAAGATGTCGCGCCCTCATTCAGCATGCCGCCCCAATAGTCTTTCATTTCTTTTAAAACATAATCCTGTTCGCCCATTGCGCACAATGCTTCCAACTCATAAAAACGCATGTATGGAGTTGTGATTTGAAGAACATCTTTATTAAGAAGCACCTTATTCTTTACGCTTTGTTTTTGTTCTTCATTAAAATAATTGAAAAAAATACCAAACATATTAGCGTATCTGGTTACAATATTTTGGATTTTACCATCGATACGCTGGTGCTTCATTACATTTTCTTTTTTATCCCAAAACACATCAAATAATTTAGTTTTCAAATCATCTCCTAATTTTTTATATTGTTTTTGGTCTTCACTTTTACCAGCAATTTCAGCACTCACCGCCATGGCATCAAGGCTTCTGGCTAAAAGCATTTGCTCAAAACTAACCTCGCCCGTTTTTGGCAATCCGTCTGCCCAATCAATAAAAACCCAATCTCCTTCTAATGGTTCGAGGAATCCGTTTTTATTTCTTCTTTCCAAACAGAAATCCATCAAAGATTTCATTCTTGGATAAAAAGTTTTGATAAATTTCGTATCGCCCGTGTGTAAATAATAATCGTAAACACCCACAAACCAATACAGCGAATAATCCATTATGATATTTACGTGAGCCGTAACAGGATCTTTTCCTCGAAGTGCTAACAGCGTTCGTTCTACGGAAGCCGAATCAAAGAATAAATAATAATTCATTAAATAACTTTGATAGGCATCGCCAGACCAAACCCAGCGGTCACGTTTAATTCCGTCTATAAAAAATTCGCGAGAGGTTAAATGCATCGTGTAAGCTGACACGTCCCAAATTTTATTCAGTTGTTCGTCCGATGATTTGAATGCACCACGGTAATCTAATGGCAAATATTCATAAAGCATCGAAATTGAATCATACTTTACTGTTGCATCTGCTTGTACCTGAACATAGCGAAATGCTTTTGATCCGTCATGTGTATAGGTTTCAGGCTGTTTTCCATCAAAAGATAAATGATCTAAGGTTTCACACTTGGCAGAATCCAGCGCTTCTTCGCGAGATTCTCCGTAATAAAGCGCTACTTTACCTTTTCCTTTTAAACCATGAATTTTAATGTAACCGAAAGTTTCTTTACCAAAATCGACCAACTTTCCAGCTCCTATTTTTTCTGTTTTCTTTGCACTTAAAGGTTTAGTCGTCAGTTTAAATTCAGAAGGTTTATTTTCTGGCGAATTAAAATTCCAAGAGCCAACAGGCACCCAAGGTGTTCCCGATTGCTGTGCTTTTCCAGTTTCGTCAATCCAAAGTTTATCTTCATTGGTTACTTTCCAAGAAGCGTCGGATTTAACATATTTACCATTAATATAAATAGCTGGCAACACTTCCTGATTGTAAACTTTAAAAGAAATTTTGTGTTTTCCTGCAGGAATTTTTATTGATTTTGGCTGTCCGTAGATTTGAACACCATCTAAAAGTAATTGAAAAGGTCCTTCCGAAAAAATTTTTGCCTCGTCTGGTTCCGGAATATCTACTTCTGTTTGAAAAGTTACCAAGGCATAAGGGCTATAATATTGCCAAAGCGGTGGAAAAACTGCTTCGCGTTCTGTACGTCTTACCTGCATTTTATTGCTTAACCAAACTTCGAAATCGCCTGGATACCAGATCCATGTTGCTTCTTTTGATTTTTCTTGTGCTGATGATAGCGAACAACAAAAAAGAGCAACAAAAAGAAGTAAAGTTTTAAAAATGGAAAAGCGGTTTAGCATAGTAAGTTTATTTTGGGACTAAAGATAAGTGTTATCTTTACATTTCACAACCTGCACTATCCTGCTAATTCATAAAAAATAGCACTTTTTGATAATTTTTTAAGGGAAAAATTATGGCTTATCACTTTTTTAGTACTAAAAAAAATGATGTTAGAATTTTATGGGACACTGATGAAACGGATTTACTTCGTAAAAACGCGGATTTACACAGATTTTAAATGTATATAAGTATCAAGCTTTGTCAAAGTTTTGAACTTTGACAAAGCTATTGAAGAGAAACAAAAGAAAAAATCCGCATCAATCCGCGTCTTCGCGATAGCGAATCCGTTTTACCTGCGTTTAAATTTAGGGTGACAATCTAAGCAATCATCCTATCAGACTCATTTTCATCTTCTAAAATATAATTAGAAGGCGTCTTACCCAAATGCTTCTTAAACATATAGATAAAAGCGCTAGTAGTTTCGTAACCCAAATTGAAGGCAATTTCTTTTATGGATTGTTTTTCGCCCAAACGTTTTATGGCTTCCAGCAATTTTAAACGCGTGCGCCAATCGCTAAAATTCATTCCCAATTCTTTAATAAATAAGCGGGATAAAGTTCTGGTGCTCATAAAAGAAAGTTCGGCGTAATGCTCTATCGTATTTTTACTTGCTATATCGTCCATTAAAAGTTCTACTACTTTTTGAAGTCTTTCGTGATTCGTTGTTGGCAGAAAGGTTGCACTTGGCTCAATTAAAGCCAATTCGTCTAAGAAAACAGAAATGATTCTTTTTTGTGGCGGAGTGAGATTTCCTTCTATTCCAAAAGAAATGATTTTAAAAACCAGTTGCTTTAAAAACATCGGAATATCAAAGGAAAAACTGTTTGTTGGCAATCCTTCCATGGCAGATGGATCGATAAAAACACTATAATAATTAACGTCTTTCTGAAAAGTAACCTGATGCTCTACTCCGCCCGGAAGCCACAAGCCCTGCAACGGATTCACAACCCAAATATGATTGCCGACGACAACGTTCATTACGCCACGAGTTGCATAGATTAACTGACCTCTTGGGTGCGAGTGCGAAATACACATTTCGTTGGTTACCATTTCGGTATAGCCAATAACAGGAATCGATGGATCAATTCTGTATCCATGCTCTTGCGCCATTCGATATGTCCGAATCTGGTTATTCATTGTCCAAATATAGCAATTCTGACATTACTATTCTTTTGATCTTTGTAAAAAATAATACAGCTGTTGTTTTTAAACCTAATTTAAGAATCAAAAATTACCAAATGGACACTATTAAAGCAAATCCCGAAATAGTTAAAAAAACCACCTATTCGATCTTATTCATCATAAGTTTTTCTCATTTAATTAATGATCTTCTACAGGCTGTCGTGCCTTCAATTTATCCGCTTTTAAAGGACAATTTCAGTTTGAGTTTTACCCAAATTGGTATTATTACTTTGACTTACCAAATGGTAGCGTCTATTTTACAACCATTTGTGGGAATGTATACCGATAAAAACTCAAAACCTTATTCGCTGATTGTTGGAATGTGTTTTACCATGGTTGGACTTTTCTTTGTTTCGATCGCTTCAAGTTTTATCAACTTATTATTATCAGTAAGTTTAATCGGAATTGGATCTTCAATTTTCCATCCTGAGTCTTCACGTGTGGCTCATTTGGCTTCGGGTGGCAAAAGAGGATTGGCACAGTCTATTTTTCAATTGGGAGGAAATGCAGGAAGTGCTATCGGACCTTTATTAGCCGCTTTTATCGTTATTCCACATGGACAATCTTATATCGCTTGGTTTTGTATTATTGCTTTAGTTGGAATTTTTGCTTTGTATAAAATTGCGATTTGGTACACGGCACATTTATCTGAAAGAATGGCTAATAAATCGGCACACCAAATCGAAACGCATCATTTATCTAAAAACAGAGTAATTGCTTCGCTAATTATTTTATTGGTATTGATTTTCTCTAAATACTTCTACATGAGCAGTATTACAAGTTATTATACTTTCTTCTTGATAGATAAATTTCACATCACAATTCAGCAGTCACAAGTATATTTATTTTTATTCTCTGGTGCTGTTGCTGCAGGAACTTTGATCGGAGGACCAATTGGAGACCGATACGGAAGAAAATATGTTATCTGGGTTTCTATTTTGGGAGTTGCTCCTTTTACCTTGATGTTACCTTATGTTTCTTTATTTTGGGTTGGAACTCTATCTGTAATTATCGGATTGATTCTTTCTTCTGCATTCTCTGCAATTTTAGTTTACGCAACTGAATTAATGCCCGGAAAAGTCGGACTTGTCGCAGGTCTTTTCTTCGGATTTGCTTTCGGAATGGGAGGTTTAGGTTCTGCTATTCTCGGAAAAATCGCCGATGCGACAAGTATTGAATATGTATTTAAGATTTGTGCGTTTCTGCCTTTAATTGGTATTATCACTGGATTTTTACCAAATCTTGAGAAGAAAATTAAAAACTAATATATACTAAAAAAAAATGCTCTAAAATATTTAGAGCATTTTTTTTACATTACGTTACTTGAAGTATATTTTTCCTTTTCCTGAGGAGTCATTTCTCTAAAAAGGACTTCATCATTATATTTTACTGTATACTTTTTATCGCTGTATAAGTTTTGATAACCTTCAGCAGTATAAAAAATTGGCATTACAGATCTTTCAATTACTTTATTTTTTTTACCATCTAAACCATCTACTTCTTCATCAGACAAATAATAAACATTAAATTTAAAGACATGATTTTTATCGTTATCCACAACGTTATCCATTACACCAAGCATAGAACCTGGATAAACTTGATCATTAAGTTTAACCGCTAATAAATTTTCATCCACACCGCTATATGATGCATTTGTTCCATCAGCATGGTCAACTATGATTTCTGTTCTGAAAATAGTGTTTCCTTTATCTGAGACAGCAAATTTTCTTATCTCGGTAACTAAACCTTTTCTCATTGAACATATGGTATCTTTAGTCTTAGAAAACACCGTATAATTTTTCCATATTTCAGGTTTAACATTAAATCTAAAGGTTTCATATATTCTTACCTCTTTATTCTGTTTAAATGGTAGAAAATAAACAATCGAGTTATCCAGCTGAGGCTTTATAGAACCTTTTCTATAGCTATAGGTATAAGAACAATAAATCGGCTTTTCTTTGTCAGCAGGTTCTAATTTAAAAAGTGTTCCGGAATCTTCGGTTAAATTTAAATTATATGTTTTTCTAAATGCAGAGATATTTTCAACATTTGCAGCACTTTCTAAATCAAACTCTATAAAATAATTGCCTGGTACCGCTTTAGTATAATTGTATTCTACACTGTTATCACCTTTTTTGACGCTCGTGATAAAAATCTTTTGATTTTGCGAGGCCATCTTATTAATACTAATAAAAGAAAAAATTAATACTGCTAATATACTTTTTGACATAATTACATTTTTATCATTAAACATTTCGTAAAAGCGATGCAAATGTAATACAAAAACTACAAAATATTAAAACTAAAGTAGTCTTTTTATTATTTATTTTTTTTCGACTAATTAAAATTAAAAACCAAATACAAAACCAAAATTGTCAAACCCAGCAAACCAAACAAAAGTTTCACCTTTTTACTAGTTTTAGGAATATCCCTTTCATCTGAAAAATTAACTTCAGGATTTTTATCGGTTAGAGAAATTACAACTGCTGCAATTAAAAGCACAGCAAAAATGTAAAAGGAAATCAATAAAAAGTGAGGCCAAGCGGGATATTTATCGGCAGGAAAAATCCATAAGTACAAGACCCCAACAAATAAACTAAAGGCAGAACCCCAAGAAAGCGTTGCATTTACTGCTTTTTTTGTAGTGCGTTTCCAGAAAACACTCAGCAAAAACACAACCGATAAAGATGGCGCCAGGAAACCTAAAACAGCCTGAAAAATGTTGAATAAATTCTGTCCTTTAATATTGTCAATTGCAACGGCAATCAGAATCGCAAAAACACAACCAGCAGCAATCGTTAAACGTCCAATTTTAATTTGATCTTTGATAGTCGCCGTCGGGTTGATTTTTTTCACATAAATATCATTGGTAAAAACGGTGCTCAAAGCGTTTAAAGAAGAACCAATTGTTCCTACCAAAACCGCAATCATCACGCAGATTACCAAACCGTTCATGCCGCTTGGGAAAAGATTTGTAACCATTGTCATATAAGCCAAATCCGAATTGCTTCCTAATTCGGGATATAAAGCATAACACAAAATTCCGGGAAGAATAAACAATGGCAAAGCCATGACTTTTAACCAGCCAATAAAGTTTACACCCAATTGCCCCTGCTCTAGATTTTTAGCTCCTAAAACACTCTGCACCATTGATTGATCGGTACAGAAAAAAGCAACAGCTGCAACGGGATAACCTAATAAAATAGCCGGCCATGGATAATGTGCATCATCTGAAGGGCGGAGTAGATTCCAGAAGTTTGAAGGTGTTTTGTCAATTAAAACATCGATTCCACCCAATTTTTGCAAACCTAAAAACGAAAGCGTCAGCGAAACTACAATCAACAGAATCATCTGAAAAACATTGACTTTTGCAATCGCTTTTAATCCTCCCGCAAACGTAAATATTCCAGAGAAAATTACTAAAACCGTAACACTCTGCCACATCGGAATTCCTAAAATCTGACGTACTAAAACGCCTCCGCTGAATAATCCTAAAGATAACCAGCTTACTAATATTTTTACCAAAGCATACCACGCTAGAATATTCTGCGTACTGTCGCCGTAACGTTTTCCCATATATTCGGGCATGGTGCTGACTTTACTCGCAATATATCTCGGTGCAAAAACCATCGCCAAAAGCAGTAAAAATACAAAGGCGTACCATTCGAAATTTCCTGCCACAATTCCTGTAGCGTAACCAATACTTGCAAAAGCCAATAAGGATGAAGGCCCAACATTGGTTCCCCACATATTAAACCCGATGCTGTACCAGTTTAATGAATTGGATGCCAGAAAAAGTGTTTCGTTTTTCTTGCTCTGCTTCACACTTACCACATAACCAATGACTAATAAAGTCACCAAATAAACGGCTACAATTATAAAATCGAGCGTCGTTAATTTATCGTAGATGCTGTTCATAGTCCGTATTCATTAAGAATATCGGCAATTTTAACCGGCATTCCAGTTTGCAGTGATTTGTCCATTGCCTGCAATAAAGCCACAGTTCCAATTCCTTCTTCCATGTTTGGATAGGCTTCAAAACCTTGCTCAATGCTGTCAACAAAATATTCTAAATAATTCTGATATTCTCCGCCGTGATGACTTTGTCCCTCAAAACGGAAATAATATTTTATCGTGCTGTCGCCCCAGGTAATTACTTTTTCTTCGCCCGTTTTGTCTGTAACTGCATAACGCAATTCGTGATAATCGGCCTGACTTGCTCCTTCTGTTGCTCTTAAAATCGTGCTCATTCCGCTGTCGCGTTGCGCAGGCTGAGTCGGTGACGTATACACACCGCTTACACGGGCAATTCTTCCATCAGTTGCTTTAAAGATAAAGTGCATCGTGTCTTCATTTTTCAATCCTGCTGCTTGTCCGTTACTGCTGATCATTCCGTAACCCATTACTTCCTGAATGTTTGGCAGATACCATCTGATGAAATCTACAGGATGACTCAAACCGCCGTACAGCCATTTAAAAGATTGCAAAAGCGACCATTCTTTCTTTAAAAACCATCTGTGATCGGCGTGGTATTGCGCTTCAATTGTAATTAAATCTCCTATTAAACCCGCTTCGTAATCAGCTCTTTGTCTTTTGGCTGGTTCAAAGAAACGGGAACTTTGTCCGATAAAGACTTTCTTTCCAGTCGATTTGCTTAATTCTAATAACTCTTTAGCATCCGAAAGATCATCGATAAAAGGTTTAGTACAAACCACATGTTTTCCGTGTAACAAAGCTTGTTTTACGTGCTGTGCATGCAAATGATCGGGCGTGTAAATCGCAATTATATCAATTGAAGCATCGTTTAATAAATCTTCGTAATTGGTGGTGTATGAATGAAAATCGAATTCTTTTGCGCGCTGTTTGCACAAGTCGTCGTTTCTGTCGCATATTTTTACAAGCTCTAATTTTGAACTTTCTATAGCGGCCGACATGGTGCTTCGTCCTTCTCCAAGTCCCAGAATGGCTATTTTTAACATGGGTGTGGTTATTTTAGATTGTTGATGTTAGATTTTTTTGTTACGTATCCTAACAGGTTTCTAAAACCTGTTAGGTATTATTGCCACAGATTAAAGGATTTTCACAGATTAGAAAAAATTATTTTAATTATTTAATCTTTGGTTTGTATTACTTTGAACTTACACATACCTAACAGGTTTTGGAAACCTGTTAGGATAATTAGTCTGTAATTATTTCGTTTCTACTTTGCTTAAGAAAATCCAGGTTTCGTCTGGTTTTGCGCCTTCAATTCCCGATTGGTATTTCTTCATTAAAGCATTCCAGTCGTCTACACGTGGATTATTTTGGGTTGTTTTCGGATTTAGTTTGTCCAGATTTTCTCCCTTCGGAATACTGATTACCAAGATCAATTGTCTGTCTTTTTTGAAAACCTGTAACTGTTGGAAATCGGCGTTGCAGAAACCTTTTGCTACTTCCGGCCATTTTTCGAATTGTGTTTTATGATACTCTACATATTCTTTCTGCAGTTTTTCATCGGCAGGAAGATTCGCTGTTAAAACAATATTTTCCCAATCTGATGCTGGTTTCGAATCTTTACATCTTTCGAAGTTTTGGAAATCATAAACTAAATCTTCATAGATTTTAATTTCTAAAGAAGGAAAAGCACCGGCCAATTTTCTCTTTGTCCTTTCCGGCTGATTCATTTTTCCGTAAATCACCAAATGATTTTTCCATTGGTACAATTCCTGACCAACAATTCTAAAACCAACTAAGGTCGATTTGATTTTTTCGATGTCAAAATCGTTTCCTATCAATTCGATTGCGTACGGTTTTGGCATTTCCTGCAGTCCCCAATTTTCATCGATTACAACTTCTTTTTCTAAATCTTTATAAGGCGATCTAATTCCGGCTGCCTCTTTAATTTTTGTACTCACATACGGATCGTTATGTTCCCATATGTTTCCTTTTGGACCGTTATGGTTTTTTAGGATTTTCTTCTCGGCAATCCAGTTGTTTTTAATCGTAAATCCTTCAGAACCTTCATCGGTATACAAATACAGCCATAAAAATGGATCGTGAGCATACGGACTATTGTAAACTTTGTCGATATAATTTTCTTCAATTCGGCTGTTGGGTTGCGCCGAAAGCGTATAAATTCCTGCTACATCATGCAAATGTTTGGCGTAATGATGAATTTTATTCGCCAGAATTTTGTTGTTCTGCATTACGTTTGGCGTATGCGTCCATCCCCAGCCCATTGCCATTCCGGAATACGATACGTCTGAAATTTCGTTATGTTCAATGGTTATATTACGCACAAAACCAGCACTGATTCCCAAAGTTCCCCAATCTTCATTGGTTACATTGGTGATTAAATTATCGGCAATCACTTCATCAGAGCACATTTCTCTTTCGTCTTTTATAATTAAAGGCAAATGCGCTTCAAAAGCTTCTTCAGAAAAAATGCCAACATTGATTGCACTTCCACCAATATCTTTAAATAAATTTCCTTTTACGGTATTGTGATTTGTTCCTTTATTTAAATCTAAACCAGTCGAAGACAAATGCTCAAAACGGCAGGATTCAAATTGAATATTATTGGCATAATTAACTTCAACAGCCGCACGAGGTCTTCCCACCCACGCCTGATTTTCTAAATTCGCCTGATTTGGCGTTCCCGGCTGTTTCAATTTATAAGCATCCAACAAATACAAACCCGATTGCAAAGGCACATGACCTTTTTCTGAAGGACGCAGCCAATTGCTGTATTGAAATGAAATTCCCTTAAATCTAAAATGACTTACAGGCGAATCAATCGTTCCTTTTACTTCAACCAGATTTTCTAAAACCGGAACGGTAACTTTTGCCGAATTTATCTCTTCGCCCTGACGCGGAATATAATAGATTTTAGCATTTTTCTTGTCCAAATACCATTCTCCAGGCTCATTTAAAAGTGAAAAAGCATTGTTTAAAAAGTAAGCCGAGTTCCCGTTGTTTTTAGAAATCCACGGCGCAGGCCACGGGTGTTCGCTTTGAATACGGCTTTCTGGCTCTTCAAACGAAAGTTTGGCGCTGTCTTTTTGTACTTCAATATTTTTGATTCGGAGATTGGCAATCGACCACCATTGTACGATAAACATTTCCATTCCCGGCTCAAACTTTATCGATTTGTCTTTAAACGGAATCCAGCAGGTTTGCGATTGGTGACCCCAAGATAAAATTCGGTCCATTGCATTTCCAGCAGTGCTTTTGGCTCTCACTGCTTTTTTTCCATTTACCCATAATTGTCGGTAATTGATAATTGAACCTGCTTTTTGAGGCGCATCGGCTACCCAAAATGTTCCTTTTTTACCATTTAAAACAGTAGTTTTTTTCCAGTTTTTAATTTCGATTCCACCGCTAATAATTGGCTTTGCATTTGCATCGGCTTCAATTGTTGTTGGACTTTCCGGCGTTCCCGAATCTTCTGGTCTTACAAACAAAGGTTCGTTTAAATAATACGTTCCGTTCATTACTATAATTCGGATTCCGTCTTTTATGGATGGATCTTTTAGTCGGCGCAGTTCTCTGGCTTTTCGCATTGCCATGTGAACCGTTGCCAGCGGATTTGATTTTGTTCCGATGTTGGAATCATTTCCAGATGGCGACACCCAGATTTCAGCAGCATTCGCCGAAAAAAAAGTGAATACCATTAAAAAAACGATCAGTAATTTGTTGAAAGGAAGTAAGCGCATTATTTATAGTATTTATTTTTTTCTTAGGATAAAATTATCAGGCATTAATTTAAAGCACTAATAATTTTACAAATAAATGTATTTTTAACACTTTTACCAAATAATTGGTCCAATTTACTTGAACATAAAGTTATATGTATCCTGTACCCTCCTGTTTGTGGTTTTTTGTTTAGCCACGAATTGCACTAATTTTTTTATTTAACTAACTTCAATTGCATCCAGCTTTAGATGGAGATTTATAATGTAAAGAGTAAAGGCTTTAGCCAAATTCTGAAGTTTGGCTAAAGCCAGGAAATGTGTAAAATATAACCCCAGCTAAAGCTGGAGGCAATTCATATTCATATTATTAATTACATAGAAAGAAAAATTAGTGCAATTCGTGTAATTCGTGGCAAACATTTAAACTTTTTTTAATAGATTTGTGTAATCGATTACATTTAACTATTATTATTAATGTGAGAAGTAATTTTTCACATCTATAAAAATAATACCAAAAATTTACTAACAATGAAAACCAACCGACTAAATCTTTTTTCTCTTGCAATGGCAATTATGCTTTGTCTGGGGTCGAAAAATGTAAATGCTCAAAGCACCTCTTACGATACTTATGCTAATGTTGAATTCAAAATGCCAAAAGTAAGCGAACCCGTTATTCCAAATAATGTGGTGAATTTAAAGGATTTTGGAGCAGTCAACGGCGGTTATGTATTGAATACGAAAGCTTTTGAAGATGCTATTGATGCGCTTTCTAAAAAAGGCGGAGGAAAATTAGTTATTCCGCCTGGAATCTGGCTGACAGGACCAATCATTTTAAAAAGCAATATTGAATTGCATGCTCAAACTGGAGCTTTAATTAAATTCTCTACAGACAAATCTTTATATCCAATTATCGAAACTAGCTTTGAAGGCTTAAATACTTGGCGTTGTATCTCTCCTATTTATGGTAAAAATCTAGAGAATATTGCTTTTACCGGAAATGGAGTTTGGGACGGTTCTGGCGAAGCTTGGAGACAAGTGAAAAAGAGCAAACTGACAGAGGATCAATGGAAGAAATTTGTAGCTTCTGGCGGAGTCTTAAATGAAAAGAAAGACAGTTGGTATCCATCTGATCAATATTTAAAAGGTGCTAAAGGTGCAGATCAGAACGTTCGTCCTGATTTAAAAACTAAAGAAGATTTTGAAGCTATTCATGATTTTCTGCGTCCAGTTTTGGTAAGTATTCAAAACAGCAAAAGAGTTATGTTTGATGGGCCTGTTTTCCAAAATTCACCTGCATGGAATATTCATCCTTTATTAATTGAAGATTTAATTGTTCGAAATATAACCGTTAGAAATCCATGGTTTTCACAAAATGGTGACGGACTTGATGTTGAATCATGTAAAAATGTAGTAATAGAAAACTCTAGCTTTGATGTTGGAGATGATGCCATTTGTATTAAATCTGGAAAAGATAAAGACGGACGTGACAGAGGTGTTCCTTGCGAAAATATCATTGTAAAAAACAATATTGTATATCACGGTCACGGCGGTGTTACGGTTGGAAGCGAAATGTCTGGAGGCGTAAAAAATCTGCATGTTTCTAATTGTACTTTTATGGGAACTGATGTTGGTTTACGATTTAAAAGTACTCGCGGACGCGGCGGTGTAGTTGAAAACATTTATATCTCAGATGTTTTTATGACCGATATTCCGTCTCAGGCGATTTCATTTGATTTGTATTACGGAGGAAAATCGATTGCTGAAACTTTGGCGGAAGGCGGGAATACCGTTAGCACGAAAGCGATTCCAGTAACTGAAGAAACGCCTCAGTTTAAAAATATTGTAATTAAAAACATTACGATTAAAGGTGCTCAGCAAGCAGTATTTTTACAAGGGCTTCCTGAAATGAATTTAGAAAATATTGAAATCTCAAACTTGATTGCCAAAGCTCAAAAAGGATTTTCTATTATTGATGCAAACGGAATTAAAATCACTAACGCTCAGTTGGATATAGAGGCTAAAAACGCTTTCGAAATTTACAATACGCAAAACCTTTCATTAAAAAAAATAGAGTTTAATTCTGGTTCTTCTAGCGCGATTACAATCAACGGTCAGGCGAGTAAAAATATTGATTTGAGTGGTTCTAATTTATCGAAAACTACTACTATTGGAAAGGATGTTCCTAAGAAAGCGGTTAAGTTTTAATTTTTGAACCATATAAGTAATGTAAGTTAATTTAAATTAAAAAAAAATCTCGCAAAGACGCCAAGTCGCAAAGTTTTATTTTCTTAGCGACTTGGCGTCTTTGCGAGAACTAATTAAGAACCAGCTAAATTGATCTTATATCACTTATATGGTTTCAAAAAAACTATAGTTTATAAAATGTCTTAGCATTTTCAAACCAAATCTTACTCTGATCTTCAATTGAAAACTTCGAAATATAATCTTCTAAAGTTTTTACCACTTCATTATAATCTGAAGCTACATTTAAAACCGGCCAATCTGATCCGTACATTAATTTATCGATTGAAAAGTTTTCAAAAATAACATCTAAATACGGTTTTAGATCTTCTGGTTTCCAGTTTTTCCAGTCGGCTTCTGTGACCATTCCTGAGATTTTACACCATACATTATCATATTTTGCTATTTCTTCGATGCCGCTTTTCCAAGAATAAATAGTTTCTGATTTGATGTTTGGCTTTGCTATATGATCGATTACAAACTTTTGGTTTGGAAAATCTTTTACCAAACTTATAGCTGCCGGCAATTGGCGTTCGAAAATCAATATATCGTAAGTATAATTGAATGGTTTTAAAGTTGAGATTCCTCTTCTAAAAGCTTCTCCATACATAAAATCATCTGGTTCGCCCTGCACAACATGTCTAAAACCTTTCAATTTTTCTTCGTTCGAAAAGAATTGTAAACGTTCTTCGATATTTGCATTTCGTAAATCTATCCAGCCGACAACGCCTTTTATGAAATCATTTTTTGAAGCTAAATCCAATAAAAAATGAGTTTCTTCTTCAGACTGACTGGCTTGGACTGCCACACAGCCTTCAAACTGATTTTCTTTTAATAGTGGCTGTAAATCTTTTGGAAGAAAATCTCTCTGAATATTTTGCATCGTTTCATCAATCCAGCTGTCTCGAACGGGATCAAATTTCCAAAAATGCTGATGGGAATCTATTCTTTTACTCATAATTTCTTAGTTAACATCGCTGATTAAAGCGCGGTCTAAATGTACGTAACCTCCATCCACAAAAACAAATTGTCCTGTGGTATGTGATGATTTTTCTGAAATGATAAAAAGTGCCGTATCTGCAATTTCTTCTGTTTTTGTCATTCGGCTTTCTAACGGAATACTTTTGTTGATTTTATTTAAAACTGTTTCGCCGTCTGGCAATGTTTTAATCCAATCTTCGTATGCAGGTGTGTAGCTTTCCGCAATAATAATCGCATTAGAACGGATTCCGAACTGAATCAAATCTACTGCCCATTCTCTCGTTAATCCCAAAACGCCGCCTTTCGCAGCAGCGTAACCTGAAGTTCCGCCCTGCCCTGTTAAAGCTACTTTTGAACCAATATTTAAGATGTTTCCTTTTGATTCTTTCAAATAGGGAAGTGTATATTTAGCCAGTAGAAAGTAACTTACTACATTCAATTTCAATGAATTCATAAAATCCTCGTAGCTAGAATCTAATCCTGCACCGTCATTTACACCCACATTATTAATAATAGCATCGATTCTGCCATATTTTGCTGCGATTACTTTTACAGCATTTTCTATTGCCACAGGATCGGTTACATCTGTCTGAACAAATAAAGAATTAACGCCTCTTTTTTGAAGTCTTTCCACGTATTCAAAACCTCTTGCATTTCTGTCAACCAAAACCGGAATTGCGCCTTCATCAGCCAGGCTGTTAACAATTGTTTCTCCAATACTGCCTTCCTTTCCAGCCGAACCAGAAACAACAACTATTTTATTTTTTAAGTTTAAATCCATTTCTTTTTGTGTTAGATGTGATTTGTAAAATGTGTCTTTTGTGAAAAGTGATTTGTGAAATGTAAAATGATTTTTCTTTTTGTGAAATCTAAGAGGTGAAATGTGAAATGTAAAATCCGATCGCTTTGTGTTTATACAACGAAAATCAAATATCACAAATCACTTTTTACATTTCACTTTTCACAAATTAATCAATTTCAATTAACGCCTTAATCACATTATTCTTCGGATCAATCAAGTTTCCAAAATCATTAATCATTTCAGAAAAACTTGTCCTGTGTGTAATGTATTTCTTCGGATCGATTTTACCTTCTTTCAAGCATTTCATTACATATTCAAAATCTTCAATTGTGGCATTTCTGCTGCTCATTAAAGTTGATTCTCTTTTATGAAAATCAGGATGACTGAAACTTAATTCTCCTTTTTGAAGTCCAACCAAAACAAATCTTCCGCCATGTGAAATATAGTTGAAAGCGCTGTTCATTACTTTCTGATTTCCAGTTGCATCAATTACTACATTTGCCATGTCGCCATTGGTCAATTCAGCTAATTTTTGCGCAACATCATCGTTCAAAGGATTAATCATTTCATCTGCATTTAGTTCTGTTTTACAGAAATTTAATCTGTAATCATTGATATCCATGACAATTACTTTTGCTCCAGCAATTTTAGCAAACTGAATCAAACCAATTCCGATAGGTCCTGCGCCCATAACTAAAACAGTGTCCGTTGACTTAACAGCCGCTCTTCTTACTCCGTGTGCTGCAATTGCCAAAGGTTCAACCAAAGCCAATTCATCGTAATCTAAACCTTGACCGTGCAGTAAATATTGTTCAGGAATTGAAACATATTCGGCCATTCCTCCATCAATATGTACTCCAAAAACTTTAATATTTACGCAGCAGTTTGTCAATCCGTTTCGACACGCCACACATTTTCCGCAGTTGAAATATGGAATAAAAGTAACTTTATCTCCGGGTTTAAAACCTGCTGCATTTCCTTTTACATATTCCGCTGCCAATTCGTGTCCCAAAATTCTTGGATATTCAAAATAGGGCTGAGTTCCTCCAAAAGCATGAATATCAGTTCCACAGATACCAATTCTTTTTATTTTCAATAAAACTTCGCCTTCTTTTGGTTCTGGAATACTGGTTTCTTTTAAAAGGAATTCCTGCGGTTTTTCGCAAACAATATATTTCATTTTTTAATTCGTTTAAATTTCTAATTAGACGCGGCTGATACAGATTCGCTATCGCGAAGACACTAATTTAAACGGATTTTTGATTAATTTTCTTAAATATAAAATCCGTTTAAATCCGCGTTTTTACAAAGTAAATCCGTTTTATCAGCGTCATCATTCGTTAGTACAATAACAGATAGTTATATTACTTTTTATAAGCTACAGCCTTTTGCTTACTAGTTCCTAAACCTTCAATTCCCAATTCTACAACATCTCCTGCTTTAAGATAAATTGGATCTGGTTTGATTCCTAAACCAACTCCGGGAGGCGTTCCTGTACTGATAATATCGCCAGGAAGCAAAGTCATAAACTGACTTAAATAATGCACCAAATAAGGAATTTTGAAAACTAAATTTAAGGTATTGCTGTCTTGGTATTTTTTGCCATTTACTGTCAGCCACATCTTTAAATTGTCAACATCTGCGATTTCGTCTTTGGTCGCCAAAAATGGTCCAAGAGGCGCAAAAGTGTCACTTCCTTTTCCTTTTGCCCATTGTCCGCCACGCTCTAATTGAAAAGCTCTTTCGCTGTAATCGTTCAATAAAGCATACCCTGCAACGTAATCTAAAGCTTCTGCTTCTTCTACATAACTTGCTTTTTTGCCTACAATAAATGCCAATTCTACTTCCCAATCAGTTTTTTCACTGTTTTTTGGAATAATCAAATCATCATCTGGTCCGCATAAAGAAGTGGTCGATTTGAAGAAAATAATAGGTTCAGTCGGAATCGGAGCGTTTGTTTCTTTGCAGTGATCGATATAATTCAAACCAATACAAATAATTTTAGAAGGTCGTGCAACTGGCGATCCCAAACGTACCGAAGCATCCACTTCTGGCAAAGTCGGATTGCTTTCTAATGCTTTTTGCAGTTTTTCTAATCCATTTTCTTCAAAGAAACTTTCGTTAAAATCGGTTACAATCGAAGAAACATCATATCTCTTTTCTCCAATTAAAACTCCTGGTTTCTCTTTTCCGATTTCTCCAAAACGTATTAATTTCATAATCGTATATTTTTAATTGTTAGTTTATTTTTTTCTGATGAATGAACTCCATCAAACACATCTTTTTATGGTCAAGTCTTCTATTTACCAATTCAATTTTGATAAAAAAGGCCTAGCAAAAATAATAAATGTAAATTTTACAATTACAAAAGTAATTTTTAAAAATTAATATTCGAGATATATTTTATTTTCCATTACTTAAAATGACTAAAGTTTAAATTTTTATAACATTTTTTAGATGGTTTGTAAAAATTATATCACTAAATATCATTTTATACAAAAAAAGATCTGCAATAAACATAGGATTTCTTGTTCATTTAAATCTTATTTCTACTTTTGTAATTGTATTTTTTACATTTATTATTTCAAACGATTTCACTACCCAAAATTCCTATATAAAATGATAAAATTAAAAGGCATAACTTGGAACCATACAAGAGGTCTGCTTCCTATGGTAGCCACATCGCAGCGTTTTACTGAACTACATCCAGAAGTTGAAATTTCATGGGAAAAGAGAAGTTTACAAGAATTCGCAGATGCTTCTATTGAAGACTTAGCCAAAAGATTTGATTTATTGGTAATCGATCATCCTTGGACTGGTTTTGGAGCGCAGACCAAAGCAATTCTTCCGTTATCTGATTATTTATCAAACGAATATATTAAAGATCAAGAAATTAACACTGTCGGAAAATCATACGGAAGTTATGTTTTTCATGATAAATTATGGGCGCTTCCTATAGATGCTGCAACTCCGGTTGCTTCTGCCCGCTTGGATCTTTTAGAAAAAAATAATTTAGAAGTTCCTAAAACGTACGACGATTTATTGGCATTGGCTAAAAAAGGCTTAGTGGCTTTTGCAGGAATTCCGGTAGATGTCTTAATGAGTTTTTACATGTTTTGCTGCAGTTTAGGCGAGGCTCCTTTTCTTTCTGAAGAAAAAGTAATTTCTGAAACAACGGGAATCAAAGCACTTCAAATGTTTAGGGAATTGGCACAATTGATTGATCCAGCTAACTTTAACAGAAACCCAATTCAGGTTTATGAAGCAATGGTTAATTCAGATGAAATTGCATACTGCCCATTTGCTTATGGCTATTCTAATTATTCGCGAATTGGCTACAGCCGTAAACTTTTACATTTTTACGATTTAGTAAAATTGAATGATAAAGCTATGATTTCTTCCTTAGGCGGAACTGGATTAGCGGTTTCATCTTTCAGCCAGCATATTGATGAAGCGGTTAAATATGCTGAATTTACTGGTTCATCTCAAGTACAGCAAAATATTTACACGGATAACGGTGGTCAGCCGGGTCATTTGCAGGCTTGGAAAAGCGAGCGAATTAATGGTGTGACGCATGATTATTTCAAAAATACTTTACCCGCTTTAGAACGCGCATTCCTTCGTCCGAGATATTACGGACATATGTATTTCCAAGATCATGCAGGCGATGTGGTTCGCAATTATTTGATGAAAGGCGGAGACGAACTAAAAGTATTGGAAGAAATGAATTCGCTTTACGCGGAATCTCTAAAAATTCAGACAATATGAAGCCTTTAGAAGGATTAATTGTTTTAGAATTCTGTCAGTTTCTGGCAGGACCTTCTGCTGGTTTAAAACTAGCCGATTTGGGCGCACGCGTCATCAAAATCGAACGTCCTGTAAAAGGTGAAGCCTGCAGACAATTGAGCATCAAAGATTTATTTGTTGATGACAGCAGTTTGCTTTTTCATACCATAAACCGAAATAAAGAATCTTTTGTAGCCGATTTAAAAAATCCTGACGATTTAGTTTTAATCAAAAAACTGATTGAAAAGGCTGATATTATGACACATAATTTCAGACCTGGTGTGATGGAGAAAATCGGTTTAGATTTTGAAAATACACTTTCTATAAATCCACAAATTATTTACGGAACCATTACAGGTTATGGAAATGAAGGTCCGTGGGCAAAGAAACCAGGACAGGATTTATTACTGCAATCGCTTTCTGGATTAAGCTGGCTGAGCGGACGCAAAAGTCAAGGTCCAGTTCCTTTCGGTTTGGCTGTTGCCGATTTAATGTGCGGTAATCATTTTGTACAGGGAATTTTGGCGGCGCTTTTAAAAAGAGCTAAAACTAAAAAAGGTGTTTTGGTTGAAGTCAGTTTATTAGAATCGATTCTCGATGTGCAGTTCGAAGCCATTACGTCTTTCTTAAATGACGGTGGTCAGCTTCCTGAAAGAGGAGATATTAAAGGAAGTGCACATGCTTTTTTAAGTGCCCCATACGGTGTCTACCAAACGCAAGACGGTTATTTATCGCTTGCGATGGGCGATTTGATTTTCATTGGAAAAGCATTAGGTTTAGATTTAAGTGAATTTACAGATAAGCATTTTTGGTTTGAAAAACGAGATGAAATCAGAACGATTTTAAGCGAGAGGATTCAAACGCAAACTTCTGATTATTGGATTGCAAACTTGCAAAAAGAAGGAATCTGGTGCGGTAAAGTTTTCAACTACGAAGAACTGGATAATCAGCCTTTTGTAAATGAATTACAGCTGAAACAAACCGTAAAAAATGCCGAAGGCGAAACTTTGGTTACAACCAGAAGTCCGATTCAATTGGATGGAGAAATTCTGCTAAGCGAAAAAGCAGCACCAAAAGTAGGTCAGGATAATTTGAATATACACGAACAATTTTTAAACGATTTGAAATGAAGCCATTAGAAGATTATTTAATTGTAGATTTCAGTCAGTTTCTTTCGGGTCCGTCGGCGAGTTTACGTCTGGCAGACTTGGGAGCGCGTGTGATAAAAATAGAAAAGCCGGGAACGGGAGACATCTGCCGTACTTTATATACTTCTGATTTGATTATGAACGGCGAATCGTCTGTTTTTCATACCATCAACAGAAACAAAGAATCATTTGCAATTGATTTTAAACAGCCAGAGGAACTTCAAAAATTAAAAAAATTATTAGCTAAAGCTGATGTTGTGATGCATAATTTCAGACCTGGAGTTATGGAACGCATTGGTTTAAGTTATGATGAAGTTAAAAGTATTAATCCAAATGTGATTTATGCTTCGATTTCAGGTTTTGGAGAACATCCAGATTTAAAAGATTTGCCAGGACAAGATTTGCTTTTGCAATCTTTAACAGCTTTGACTTGGCTGAGCGGTAATCAGGAAGACGGTCCCGTACCAATGGGATTATCGATTGTTGATATGCTCGCAGGAGCGCATTTGGCGCAGGGAATTTTGGCAGCTTTATACAGAAAAGCAACTCATAATATTGGAGCGCAGGTTCAAGTAAGCATGCTCGAATCGGCATTTGATTTTCAATTTGAGACGATTACGACTTATTTTAATGACGGAGGCGAATTGCCAGTTCGAACTAAAACGAACAATGCACACGCTTATTTGGGCGCGCCATACGGAATTTATAAAACCAAAAACGGTTATTTAGCATTGGCAATGGGATCAATTCCTGTTTTGGCTTCTCTGCTAAAATGTGATGCTTTATTACAGTTTCCTGAAAATAAATTCACATTAAGGGACGAAATCAAAAATATTCTTGCGGATCATTTGCAAACGCAGGAAACACAGTTTTGGCTGGACATTTTAGAACCTGCGGACATTTGGTGTGCAGGAGTTTTAAATTATCAGCAGCTATTTGCTGAAGATGGATTTAAGGTGTTGAATTTTACCCAACAAGTCGAAATGCTTGACGGCTACACTTATAAAACAACACGCTGTCCGATAAAAATAGACGGCGAATATCTGACTTCTGGAAAAGGTTCGCCGAAACTGGGTCAAGACAACGAGAAAATTATTAAAGAATTTATAGACTGCTGATGGAAAAAATTAGAATCGCCGTTCGAAAATTCGATCCGTTCGAAAGTACACTTCAAAAATTATGGGATGCTTTCTGCCTTCAAAACAATATAAAAATGGAAGCAGAAATGATTGCCTTAGAACTTCATGACTTGTATGAAACCACAATTTCAGAAAAAGGTTTAAAAGAAGGAAAATGGGATATTGCTCACATTAACACCGATTGGATTTTTGATGCTGTAAACGAAAATGCGGTTCTTAATTTGTTTTCCTTAATTGGAGAAAATCCACCAGAAAATTATCCTTTTGGATGGCATAAATCGCTTTTGCATTTACAAAAACTAAGTAATGGCATTTTCGGACTTCCCTTTCACGATGGACCAGAATGTCTGATCTACCGAAAAGATTTATTCGAAAACAAAACAGAAAAAGAGAATTTTAGAAAACAGTTTGGTTACGAACTTTCTACACCAAAAACGTGGCAGGAATTCGCAGAAATTGCAACATTCTTTAATCGTCCCGAACAAAATTTATATGGTTCTGTTTTTGCCAATTATCCAGACGGACACAATATGGTTTTTGACTTTTGTCTGCAATTATGGACAAGAGGCGGTTCTTTATTAAACAAAAAAAATCAGATTGATATTCATAATGAAGCAGCAATAAAAGCATTGGATTTCTATCGAAAAATAGTCACAGATAAAAATGCTGTTCATCCAAAATCAAGAGAATTTGGTTCTGTTGAAGCAGGTTTGGCTTTCGCCGAAGGACAAGCTGCAATGGCCATAAACTGGTTTGGATTTGCTTCTATGGCAGAAGTAATTGAAGATTCGAAAGTAAAAGGAAAAATCGATATCACTTCCCTCCCATCCGATCCGGGTCATCAAACAGCTTCTTTGAATGTATATTGGCTGTATACCATTGGATCTGGAAGCAAACACAAAAAACTGGCATACGATTTTTTACGTTTTGCCACAACGCCAGAAAGTGACAAATTATTAACGACTGAAGGAGGTATTGGATGCAGGAAATCAACTTGGAAAGATGAAGAAATTAATACTTTAATTCCGTTTTATCATAAACTGGAAATGCTTCATGAAAATGCATTGACACTGCCTCAAACGCCAATCTGGCCAAAAGTAGCAGAACTGATTGACAGCACTGTTTTGAAAGCCATTGAAACCGATGTTTCGTCTGAAATACTTTTAAAGGAAACTCAGAAAAAAATTAGAGAGTTAAGTCAAGGAACAACATTACACAGCTCTGTCAAAAATTAAACTTGGCAGGCTCAAATTCAAAATATAGAACAAATGAATATTCCCTATAAACCTTTACTGCCCGAAACAGAACAGCCAATTATCATTATCGGGGCGAGTGGTATAGTAAAAGATGCACACCTTCCAGCTTACGAAATGGCTGGTTTTAAAGTTTTTGGTATTACGAACAGAACAATTTCTAAAGCATACGATTTACAGAAACAATTCAAAATTGATCATGTTTTTGAAAATGTGGCGGATGCAGTTAAAAATGCTCCGTCAAATGCTGTTTACGACATTACCGTTTTACCTGATCAATACATTGAAATTTTAGAACAGCTTCCTGATGGAGCTGCAGTTTTGATTCAGAAACCAATGGGAAATGATCTGGCTCAGGCACGGGAAATTGTGGCGGTGTGCGAAAGAAAAAATCTGGTTGCTGCAATCAACTTCCAGCTTCGATTTGCTTCATTTGTAAGCGCTGCCCGTTATTTGATTAATGAAGGAATTATTGGCCAATTGTACGATTTAGAGTTTAAAGTTACCGTAAATACGCCTTGGGAATTATTTCCTTTAATTAAAGAACATCCGAGATTGGAAATTCTTTTTCACAGCGTGCATTACATTGATTGTATTCGATCTTTCTTAGGAAATCCTAAAGGAGTTATGGCTAAAACGGCTAAACATCCGCTTAAGAAATTATCTTCAAGCAGATCGACTATTATTTTAGATTATGCCGAAGATATGCATGTGGTCATTAATACGAATCATGATCATCATTTTGGTCCAAAACATGAAGAAAGTTACATCAAATGGGAAGGCACAAAAGGTGCAATTCGAGCAAAAATGGGCTTATTGATGAATTATCCTGACGGTCTTCCAGACGTTTTTGAGTACGCTTTAGCTAAAAAAGATAACGAAAAAGAATACGAATGGACCGAAGTTAAACTGGAAGGGTCTTGGTTTCCAGAAGCATTTATTGGCGCAATGTCTAATCTGATGCGCTACAAGGAAGGTTCTGATGAAAAATTATCTGCGAGTGTTCAAGATGTTTTAGGCACAATGAAAGTTGTAGAAGCCTGTTATATCAGCAGTAAAAATGGCGGTATTTCTTTTGATGAAGTGTAATTAAAACACTATATTTCAAAACCAAAAAACAAAATTTAAGTCCTCTTACAAACAAACGTGATTTTGACATTTATTTGAAAGAGTCTGACGAATAAAAAGTAATTAGATTATGTATTTTAAATCCACTTTTTTCGAAGATTATCAAATCGACGACAAACGAGTAACTTTAGGCAGAACCATCACAGAAACTGACTTTGTGGTTCATGCCGGACATACGGGAGATTTCTTCCCGCACCATATGGATGAAGAATGGTGTAAAACACAACCCTTCGGACAAAGAATTGCACACGGAACTATGGTTTTCAGCATTGGAATCGGCTTAACGGCATCTGAAATTAATCCAGAAGCTTTTTCTAGGGGCTATGACAAAATGCGTTTTGTAAAACCTGTTCATATTGGCGATACTATTCACTCAGAAATTACGATTTCTGAAAAAGGCGAAGCTAAAAATCCTGAAATGGGAACCGTAACCGAACATGTAGAAATTATCAACCAACGCGGTGAAGTCGTTTTGGTATGTGATCATCTATTGCTTGTGAAGAAAAGATCCTAAGATTCTAAGATACTAAGGTTCTAAGATTTTAAAAACTTTGCATCTTAGAGACTCTGCGAGATTATTTGCAAAACATTTTTTTTTCTCGAAAAGAAAAAAACTTAGAATCTCAGCACCTCAGAACCTTAGCAACTATAAAAAAAACTAAAAAACTATCTAAAAATGCAAATTACAAACCAAGCTGGCGATCTACATGAAGTGCCGACAGAAGGCGGAAATCAAAAACAATATCTTCTTCCTTTTATTTTAGTTACATGCCTATTTTTTCTTTGGGGAATGGCCCACAATTTAGATTCTGTTTTGATTCCGCACCTAAAAAAGGCTTGTGAATTAAACAACCGCCAATCTACCTTAATTGATACTTCAGTTTTCTTTGCTTACTTTATTATGGCAATTCCTGCTGGAATGCTGATTAAAAGATTTGGTTATAAAAACAGTATTATAACAGGATTGCTGGTTTTTGCTGTTGGAGCATTTTTATTTGTTCCTGCCGCTAATACAAGAACTTACGAATTATTTCTATTCGCCCTATTTGTAATCGGATGTGGTTTGACGATTTTAGAAACAAGTGCAAATCCGTATGCTGCGATATTAGGACCTGCTGAATCTTCTTCTAAACGATTGAATTTAGCCGCTTCTTTCAACGGTTTGGCAGCAATGGTTGCTCCAATTGTAGGGTCATTATTTATTCTTTCTGGAACGAATCATACGCCAGAACAAATGGCTGCGATGCCAGAAGCCGAAAAAGCTGCCTATTTATTAGGAGAAGCTGCTTCTGTAAAAATGCCATATATCGTATTAGGAAGTATTTTGGTTTTGGTTGCCATTATTTTCTACTTCGTGCAATTGCCGTCAATGAAAGCAACACATACCGAAGCTGAAATTAAACCAGGATTTTTCTCTGTTTTAAAATTTAGACATTTAAGCTGGGGAGTTGCTGCTCAATTTTTCTATGTTGGTGCACAAGTTTGTATCACAAGTTTCTTTATCAGAATTGCACAGCAAGGTGCCGGATTAGACGAAAAAACGGCAGGATATTATTTAGGAATCTACGGTTTCCTTTTTATGGCAGGACGATTTATTGGGACATTCTTTTTACGTTATGTAAAAGATTCTGTTTTACTTTCAATCTACTGCGTAATGAGTGTTTTATTATGTCTAGTTGCTATTTATGGCTCTGGAATTGTAGTTATTTATGCTCTTGGAGGAATCGGATTTTTCATGTCAATTATGTTCCCAACTATTTTCTCATTAGGAATTAAAGGATTAAAATCGAATACAGAAACGGGTTCTTCTTGGTTAGTAATGTCAATTGTTGGCGGTGCTATAATTCCGTACGGAATGGGAACTTTAATCGATATGAACCATGATGATATTCAATCTGGATATATTATTCCGTTAGTTTGCTTTTTGATTATTCTTTCTTTCGGGATTTTTGGTCATAAAGTAAAAACGGTTTCTGAATAAAAAAATCAATTATATAATTGAAAAGGTTTTCTCAAAAAAATGAGAAAGCCTTTTTTTATGGAAAACCAAATCTTCAGCGGAACGAAAGAAATATTGTAACAATATGTTCCCGTGGTTGAAACTATGGGCTATACATGACTAAAATAATGGTGCTGTCTTTTTGTATAAATCAAATGCCTCCTAATAAACTAAGGTTCTCACATTGATATACAGAAGTGTAAAACTAATTGAAGAATAAAACTTTTCAGCCGATATACAATTCAAAAAAACGCCTCATTTCTGAGGCGTTTGGAGTCATGTTTTTATTAAATAAGTGATCTACGAATTATGATCTCAGTGGAACTTATATATGTTTTATTTTTTTTAACCAGTTCAAAGGTATGTCCAATTTTTTAATACTAATTATTAATTAGACGAAAGGCTTAATTATTCCGACAAACGGTTATTTTTTCTCAATCAGAAGCATTTTTATTTCCAACCTCCACCTAAAGCTCTGTACAAATTAACAACAGCCTGCAGTTTTTGGAGGTTGTCGTTTATACCGCTTAACTGCGCTGCTAACAAATTTTGTTCTGAAGTTAATACGTCTGTATAATTGGTTGCTGAACTATATTCTAAAAGCTGTTGTGTGTAATCTACAGCTTTTTCTAAAGCTTCAATTTGTTTTTTCCTTGAATCTTCTTTAGCAACAGCCATTTCATACGAATACAAAGCATTTGAAACTTCCTGACCTGCTGTTAAAAGACTTTGCTGAAAATTATTGTAAGCTTGTAATTGTTGAGATTGAGCCGTAGTTAATCTCATCTTATTCAATCCTTGATTAAAAATTGGCTGTGTTAAACCTCCAATGATGGAATAGAAAATAGAGTTACTAAAGAAATCTTTCAATTCTAAATTCGAAAATCCGCCGCTTGCTGTAAGCGTTAAACTTGGGTAAAAATAAGTCTTAGCTAAATTTGTTGATTCAAACGCAACTCTGAAATTAAATTCCGCTTGACGGACATCTGGACGATTTTCTAACAATTGAGAAGGTACTCCAACAGCAAGATTTTCTGGAATAATCTGCGTTCCCAATTCTCCTCTATCAATTGGTCCAGGTGCTTGTCCTAATAAGATGTTCAAAGCATTTTCTGTTTCACGAATACTTTGCTTCAAATCTGGAATTAAAACTTCGGCTGCATGCTGGTTTGCTTCACTCTGCACCACTGCTGCGCCTGTTACAATTGCACCTTCTTTTAATGCTTTGATTGTTTCAACATTTTTGATACGACTTGCTAATGTTTCCTCTGTGATTTTTAATGATTTATCGTAAGACAACAATAAAAAGTAGTTGTTGGCAATATCTGCAATTAACTGCGTTTGAACTGCCTGTTTTGCAGCATCTGTCGCTAAGTATGAAGCTAAAGCTGCCCTTTTAGAACTGCTTAATTTTCCCCATATATCAGCTTCCCAAGAAGTGCTTAAGCCTAGTTTGTAAGTTGTTGTCAACGTATTAATATTAATTCCAGCTGGAAAGTTTAGTCCCGCCTGAGATTGTTTATTTCTAGTTACGTTGGCATCAAAATTTAACGTAGGATAGTAAGCCAGTTTGCTTTGGCGTAATGAAGCCTGCGCTTGTATGATATTCTCAATTGCATTCTTCAAATTAAGGTTATTTTCTAATCCTTTTTGAATTAATGCATTTAGTTTTTCATCTTTAAAAATACTCTGCCATGGCATATCAGCAATTGTAGTTGTATCGGCAGAAGCCTGATCACGATACAGCTTATCTGTCGACAGCGTTGTTGGTCGTTCGTACTTTTTGGTAATCGAGCACGCACTTAAAAGTGCGGCTGCAATTACCATAAGAATATATTTATTTGAACTCTTAATCATCTCTTTTTTTAATTAAATTTTACTCTTTGTGAGCTTCTAATAAATGAATTTCCTCATCATCGTCATCGTCATCATAACCATCTTTTGCTGGACCGCTTATTCTCTCCTGCAATGTCTGGAAAATGATAAATAGAACTGGAATAACAAATACTCCTAAAATTGTTCCGATTAACATACCTCCAACAGCTCCTGTACCAATCGATTTGTTACCAACAGCTCCTGCACCAGATGCAAACATCAATGGAACAAGTCCTAAAATAAAGGCGAAAGAAGTCATCAAAATTGGTCTTAAACGTGCTACAGCTCCTTCAATTGCAGCTTGTACAATTGGCAGACCTTTACGTCTTCTGTCTAAGGCAAATTCGACAATCAAAATACCATTCTTCGCCAGAAGTCCAATCAACATGATTAAGGAAATCTGCAGGTAAATGTTACTATTCAATTTGAAAATAATCGAGAATAAATAAGCTCCAGCCAATCCAAACGGAATGGAGAATAATACCGCAAACGGAAGAATATAACTTTCGTACTGAGCACTCAACAAGAAATAAACGAAAACCAAACACAAAATAAAGATGAAAATCGTTTCACTTCCTGAAGCTAATTCCTCACGTGTTAAGCCAGAGAATTCATAACCATAACCAGCCGGAAGATTTTCTGCCGCTACTTCCTGAATTGCTTTAATAGCATCTCCAGAACTGTAACCTGGTTTTGGTGCTCCCGTAATCGAAATAGAGGTAAACAAGTTAAATCTCGAAATAGATTCTGGTCCAAAAACTCTCGTCATTTTTACAAACTCTGTAATTGGCGCCATTGTTCCTGCACTATTACGTACAAAGATTTTATTTAATCCCTGTGTGTTAGCTCTAAACTCTGGAGAAGCCTGAACCATTACACGGTATTGTTTCCCGAATTTATTAAAGTTCGAAGCGTATAATCCACCATAATAACCCTGCATCGTTGACAAGATTGTATTTACAGAAACTCCCGCATCTTTCGCTTTCGCTAAATTAATATCCATCATATATTGAGGGAAACCAGGATTAAATGGAGTTGTCGCATACTGGATTTCTGGACGTTCAGCTAATTTTGCAAGGAATTCATTATTCACTTTATAGAATTCAGAAGTCGTGTGACCACCTTTATCCTGCAGCTGGAATTCGAATCCACCACTTTGACCAAAACCTTGAATGGTTGGCGGCGAAATAAAGAATATACTCGCTTCGCGAATACCGCTTGTTTTGGCAAAAAGCTGTCCAATTACATCATCTACACTAAGATCTCTCTGATCCCAAGGATATAACTTTACAATAACCATACTGTATGCACTACCCGCACCTGCAGTAAAGTTCTGCCCCACAATACGAAGTGTATTTTTAACTCCTGGAATAGTTTTAGCAATACTGTCTACTTTTTTAGCCATTATATCAGAACGCTCCATAGAAGCTGATGGCGGCAAACTGATATTAGCAAAAACTGTCCCTTGATCTTCTGAAGGAACGAAAGCAGACGGCGTAGTTTTCATCATATAAAATAATCCCAAACCTGCTATTAAAATCGAAGCTAAAACAATCCATTTTTTTACAGAAAGGAAACTTACCGAACGCTTGTATCTTTGAGTTACATTATCAAATGCAACGTTAAATGAAGTATAAAAACGCTGTAAATAACTTTTATGTTTATGATCGTCAGCATGCGGTTTTAATAAAAGCGCACACAAAGCTGGACTCAATGTCAAGGCGTTTACAGCCGAAAGGATAATCGCTACAGCCAGTGTAATACCAAATTGCTTGTAGAAAACCCCTGTTGATCCTGTAATAAATGTTACCGGAATAAATACCGCCGCCATTACCAAAGTAATCGAAATAATCGCTCCAGAAATTTCGTCCATGGCATGAATTGTCGCTTTTTTAGCCGATTTATATCCGTGGTCGAGTTTGGCGTGAACCGCCTCAACAACCACAATCGCATCATCGACGACAATACCAATGGCCAGAACCATCGCGAAAAGCGTTAATAAGTTAATCGTAAATCCGAATAAATTTAGGAAGAAGAATGTTCCCACAATCGCAACTGGAACCGCGATTGCTGGAATTAAAGTCGATCTAAAATCTTGAAGGAAAATAAATACTACGATGAAAACTAATATAAAAGCTTCGATCAAAGTATGAATAACTTTCTCAATAGAAGCATCTAGATTTTCATTGACGTCAACCATAATGGTATATTTCATTCCTTTTGGAAAACTCTTTGCGGCTTCTTCAATTAATTTTTTAGAATTAATAATTACATCACGAGCGTTTGATCCTGGAGTCTGGCTGATTGCCATTGCTGCAGATTCTACACCGTTTGTTTTAATTGTTGACGAATAACTTAAAGATCCTAACTCTACTTTAGCCACATCCTTAAGTCTCAGCATTTGGCCGTTTCCGACAGATTTTATAATAATATCCTCAAATTCCTGAGCACTTGTTAAACGTCCTTTGTATTTAATTACATATTGAAACGCTTGGTTTCCGTTTTCACCAAATTTACCTGGCGCTGCTTCGATATTCTGCTCTGCCAAAGCTGCTGAAATATCACTCGGAATCAATTTGTATTGCTGCATTACATCTGGTTTCAGCCAGATTCTCATCGAGTAATCTTTTGCACCGAAAACGGTTACATCTCCTACCCCAACAACACGCTGAATCTGCGGTACAAGGTTGATCTTCGCATAATTTTGAAGAAACGTTTGATCGTAAGCTTTGTCATCACTATATAAAGAGAAAATCAATAAGTTACTACTCTGGCTTTTAGTTACCGTAACCCCAGCCTGAGTTACCTCTACAGGCAGTAAACTTGTTGCTCTAGAAACCCTGTTTTGAACGTTTACCGCTGCTAAATCAGGATTTGTTCCAACTTTAAAGAAGATTTTAATAGAAGCATTACCATCGTTAGTTGCTGTAGAAGTCATGTAAGTCATGTTCTCTACACCATTAATCTGCTCTTCCAACGGAATAACGATACTTTTAAGTACAACGTCGGCATTGGCTCCAGTATAACTTGCAGCTACGTTTACCGTAGGCGGTGCGATATCCGGATATTGGGAAATCGGTAACTCAATTAGGCCTAAAACACCTAAGATGACGATAATAACAGATATTACCGTCGAGAGTACGGGTCTTTGTATAAATTTTTTAAACATTCTTTTTTATTTTAAGTCAGCATAAACCATTTCTGGTTTTTGTTTTTGAGCTTTAATTTCAGTTCCTTCTTTTAAAGAAGCTACTCCTTCTAATACAATTTCGTCTCCTGGTTTTAAACCGCTTGTTACCACATAATAATTTCCTGCTGAATTATCTAGTATCGTGATATTAGCATTTTTCGTTTTTCCGTCTTTTCCTAAAACTACCGCGAAAATTTTATCTTGAAGTTCAAAAGTGGCACTTTGCGGCACAATTATAGCATCTTTTACATCAGTAGGAATTCTTACTGTTGTGCTGCTTCCGCTTCTAATAATTCCTTTTGGATTAGGAAAACGAGCTCTGATATTTACCGAACCAGTTTCTGTATTAATCAATCCGTTTACCGTTTCAATATGTCCTTTTTCTTCATAAACAGAACCATCTGAAAGCAGTAAAGAAACTGCCGGCATACTTTTGATTTTTTGTGTTAAAGAAGCTCCCGTATTATTGTTTTGAGTGAAATTTAAAAGCATTTTTTCGTTCATGGCGAAGTATGCATAAACGTTACCAATGCTTGAAACAGTTGTTAAAGGTTCTGTAGTGTTTGAACTTACCAAACTTCCTAAACGAAACGGAATTGAACCAACAACTCCATTTACCGGACTTGTAACTGTTGTATATCCCAAATTGGTTTTTGCATTTACTAAAGCCGCATTTGCCTGAGCTAATGTTGCCTGAGCCGACTCATAAGTATATTGAGCCGATTCTAAATCATATTTACTGATAATACCTTTTTCTACCAACGGCTTTACTTTATTTACAGCCAATATAGCTGCACTTAAATCTGCCTGAGCACTTTTAATACTTGCAGTTGCAGTACGAACTTGCTGCTCATATTCTGGTGCACTGATTTTGAACAAAGGCTGTCCAGCTTTTACAACAGCTCCTTCATCAACAAAGATCTTATCAATGTATCCTTCAACTCTTGGTCGAATTTCTATATTTTGCTGTCCTTGAATACTAGCAGGAAAATCGCTGTTTAATGTAGCAGATTCCGGCTGTAATGTCACAGTTTTATACTCTTTTATCTGCGGTGCGCCCCCAGCCTGAGCCGATTTATCATTTTTACCGCAAGAAGCGATAACAATTGATGCTGCGAGAATACTTAAAAATGATTGCTTATTCATTGTGAAAAATGTGTAATTATCGATTATATGTAGACAAAATAACTAAAATATAACTAACGAAAATTTTCAAATAGACGAAGAGCGAGAGAGAATCGATAAAGGTAAGCTGACGACCGATGGAATTTTTCCAAATATTAAACAAGCGTTTAATTTTATCTTATCGACTCTAAAATGCTTTTTAGAGACTCTAAATCAGTCTTGGACGATTGCCCAAAATTTATGTTTAAATAAAATGTAATATTGTCCTTAAAACGATAAATTATAATGACACCTAACTTTTTCAGACCCTACTTATTCACCGGATTACACATTCTTGGATGGTGTTTGTTAGGATATATTATGCTGTTTTACATCCCATTAACTTGGAATGTTGTGCTTCCGTCAGCATTTTGGCTTTGGCAGAGTATTGTGCTTTTTTTATTGATTGTTGTTTTTTATTCGACAGCAAAAATTATTGTGCCAAAAACAATTATTAAAGACAATACTTCTCTTTTTTTACTTTGGGCATTTCTCTCTATTTTCAGCATGCAGCTAATTGCTTATTTTTATACCTCTCAGACAGATCTTCATAATCAAATCAGTAAAGCTATTGGTTTTACAAAGTATAAAAATCCTTATTTCGATAATTACGTTTTTACGCTTACGCTTCTGGTTTTAGGAATAAGTACCAGCTGGGCAATGCTGCAATATTGGCAAAAAGCCGCACAGCATAAACAAAAATTAGAACAGGATAAAACAGCCGCAGAATTAGCAATGCTGAAAGCACAGATTAATCCGCATTTTTTCTTTAATTCATTAAACAGCATCTATTCACTTACTTATACTGATATTGAAGATTCGAGAAATGCACTTCATACTTTAAGCCGTATGATGCGTTATTTGCTTTACAGCACCGAAGGAGAACGAACAACATTATTAAAAGAAGTAGAATTTCTAAAGGATTTTATTGCTTTAATGAAACTTCGTGCGAACCGAAAATTAACTATCACTACAGAAATTCCCGAAAAACTGCACGATTACCCAATTGTTCCGATGTTATTATTACCTTTAGTAGAAAATGCTTTTAAACATGGTATTCATGCCACAGATAAAAGCGAAATACACATTAAACTTTCACAAAATGGTACTGATTTAGAATTTGAAGTAGAAAATACTTTCTTCGAAAAAACAACAGTTACTAATGAAGGCGGAATTGGTTTAACAAATACCAAAAGAAGATTACACTTGATTTACCCAAATAATCATTTCATCACTTTTGGAGTTACCGACCACGGAACATATAAAATTAAATTGAAAATAACTTTAGAGCAATGACCGTATTAAAATGCATAGCAGTAGATGATGAACCTTTAGCTTTAAAACTCGTAGAAACGTTTATACAGCAGACTCCATTTTTAGAATTAATTTCAACCTGCGACAATGCTGTTGAAGCTATGGGATTAATTAGGGAAACAAAACCCGATGTTGTTTTCTTAGATATCAATATGCCAAACTTGACCGGAATGGAACTGGCAAGACTTATACAAGATCAGCCTGGACCTCTTCCAAAGATTATTTTTACTACCGCTTACAATCATTATGCAATAGAAGGATATAAAGTAAATGCTGTAGATTATCTTTTAAAACCTTTTAGTTACGAAGAATTTCTTCGCGCTTCTACGAAGGTTTTACAATTATCTGAAGAAGCAAACAATCAGTTTCAAAACATTGCTGCAGATGACGAATTTATCTTTTTAAAAGTAGAATATCAATGGGTTAGAATCTCGTTAAAAGATATTTGCTATATAGAAAGTTTAAAAGATTATGTAAAAGTTCATCTTGAAGATTCTCAGAAAGCTTTACTGTCACTTATATCACTTAAGGCTTTAGAAGAAAAACTTCCTTCATCAAAATTTATGCGTGTTCATCGTTCTTTTATTGTATCTCTGGACAAAATTAGTGCTATCAGCAAAAACTCGATTTTTATTGATAAAATAGAAATTACGGTTGGTGAACAGTACAAAGAAGCTTTTAAAATAGTAGTCGATAAATGGCTGAAATAAATTAGAAATTATGGAAAAAAGATCAAATAAATATTACCTGACTTTAAGTCTTAAAGAATACGCAAACGGTGCAACAGAACCAGCAAAAGAGCTTGGAATTGAGTTTGACAATCACGATGAAATTTTCGGAATCATCGAAAAAATCAAAGAAAAAAACATCTTTGCCGATCAGTCAGAAGCTGTTCAATTTGCTTTGGGACTAAAATTATTCAGTGAGATTAAACTAAAAAATCGCAAAAATCCTCTTTTTGACGAATTAAATGAAGTTTTTCCTGTTTTTATGAAAAAACTAAAAAGTCTTTAAAAACTCCTTTAAAATTAAGACTTTAGACTCCTTATGCTTTTAAATTATAGTGTTAAATTTCAATAGAGATAGAGATTATCTAATTCTTCACGGCAATAATTTGAAGGGATTTTCCGTTAAAAATAATGCATGTCCCACTAGATGCTTTTCCAAAAGAAGTTTAATTTCTATTTGAAATTCTTTTGCTTCATGTAAAATGGCATAAGTATTTAGGCAAATCTAAATTGAAGATAAAACGGAGAATTTCATTTGAAACTGACCTTTTCATATTTAATGAATCTCTAAAAAAGAATATTCTTTTTCGATTGTTGGATAATGCAAAATTTATTTTTTAACCATTAAAATGAAAGCATTATGATAATTAAAAAAAGTATTTTTCTTCTTGCTGGGGTCTTAGCTTTAAGCAGCTGCTCCAACAATGATAATGATGATAGTACCAATATAGGGCCGACTGGACCGCCGGTAGAAACAGGTACGGCAAATACAACCTACAAACCTGCATTTTCTGGACAAACGCGTGCAGGAAGTATTCAAACCACAACAGAAATTGAATCTAAAGTTATCACCAACGGTTTAAGCGCTCCTTGGGGAGTTGCTTACCTTCCGGATGGACGTCTTTTGGTAACCGAAAAAGCAGGTAAAATAAAAATTGTTACACAAGCTGGAGTTATAAGTAATGCCTTAACAGGAGTTCCTGCCGTAAATCCAGCAGATCAAGGTGGATTACTAGGTATATGTCTTGATCCTGCATTTGCAACAAACCGCATGATTTATTGGGCTTTTTCTGAAGTAGTAGCAGGCGGAAATATTACAGCTGTTGCAAAAGGAAGAATCTCAGATAATGATACAGCAATTGAAAATGCAACTGTAATCTATCGTTCTAATACACCAAATAACAGCACATTACATTACGGAGGCCGTGTATTATTTGACAAAACTGGAAATTTATTTGTGAGCATTGGCGAAAGATCTGTATTAGAAACTCGTCCGCTCGCACAGGCAGCAAACAGTAGTTTAGGTAAAATTGTACGCATTACTACGAATGGACAAGCTGCACCTGGAAATCCAGTTTTCTCGCAAACTGGCGCTTTACCAGAGTTATATACTATCGGACATAGAAACCCACAAGGACTGGCTCTTCACCCGACAACTGGAGAATTATGGCAGAGCGAACACGGACCAAGAGGCGGAGATGAAATTAACCGAATCACAGCCGGAGCAAACTACGGCTGGCCAACTATTACATACGGAATTGAATACAGCGGTGCCAAAGTTGGCGAAGGTATTCAGCAGCAAACTGGAATGGAACAGCCTGTATACTACTGGGATCCTGTTGTTTCACCAAGTGGAATGACTTTTTACGCAGGAAACCGTGTACCTGAGTGGCAAAATAATCTTTTCATAGGAGCATTAAGTGGCATGCATATTGTTCGCTTAGCTTTTAAGGATAATAAAGTAGCTGGAGAAGAAAGATTATTGGCTGGTGAGGGACAAAGATTTAGAGATATCACACAAGGAAAAGATGAAGCATTATACGCCGTTACTGATCAAGGAAGACTTTACAAAATTGATAAAAAACAGAAGTAAACTAAACTTGTTCATTTATATTAGCCAAAAACGCCCCATAATTGGGGCGTTTCGTATTTTATAAAATAAAGAATTAATTAAGCTTTAGCTTTTCTTTTTACTGTACAGCCAATTTCTTTAGTTTGAGTAATTGCTGGTTTTTGACCGCTTTTTAAAGATGCGATAACATCTTCGGCATATTTTACTTTATCTGCTTTATTTCCTTCTGGATCATTGTCGATTGCTCCAACATATTCTACAATATTTCCTTTTGAGGTTTTAGAAACGATGAAAATATGCGGTGTACGTTTTGCACCGTACTCGTCAGTAATTTTTTGTCCTGGATCAAATAAATATGGGAAAGGATATTTTTTACTTTTTGCCAAGTCTTGCATTTTAGAAAAAGTATCTGCTGTAGAAGCTTCTGGGTCATTTGGATTGATGGCAATTACAGGATATCCTTGTGGTCTGAATTTTTTATCTAAATCGATAATTCTTTGCTCATAACCAATCGCATACGGACAAGTGTTGCAAGTAAAAACTACGATATAACCTTTTGCATCTTTAAAAGTTCCAAAAGAAACTTCTTTGTTGTCAACATTTTTCAGTTTAAAATCTGGTGCAGTATCTCCAGCTTTAAGAGTTGTAGTTTGTGCCTGAGAAAGAAAGGCAGAAAATGCCAATGCTAGTAATAAAATTATTTTTTTCATGGTTTATGGATTTATAGTTTTTTATATTCAGTTAATAATTGTTCGTATGTAAATTCCGTCTCGACAAATTTTCGTTTATCATTTTTAATGAATAACGTTGCTGGAATACTTCCTGACCAGCTTGGATCGATTCGGTCGATAAATTCCTGCGGACTGCTTTCGTTTAAAAGAAAAACTTCGTTTTTAAGATTTTTTCTTTTTACAAACGGAATTACGTTCGATTCTAGTTTAGACTTAAAATCTAAACTTACCAATAAAACAGCCAGTTTGTCTGACTTATGTTCTGCTTTTAATTTCTCGAAATGAGGTAATTCTTTGATGCAGGGTGCACACCAAGTTGCCCAAAAATTCACAACATACGTACTGTCTTTTCCGTTTTTAATTCTCTCGTTAAGCTGATTTATATTCAACAACTTTACGTTTTGACTATAAGCTGAAACTGAAAAAATACTAATTAAAATTATATAGTAAAAAGACTTGATTTTCATAAGAATACAATGCTTTAGGATTAAATTGTGCCTTACAAATATAAAGCAATGAAATCTTACTTTTTGTTAATAAAAGTTTAATAGGTTTTAATTTATACAGAAACTCATATAAGCTTTGTGCATTGAATTTTGATAGTCACATTTTATTGACTAATTGACTTATGATTAATTACAAACGAATTTTGTTGCAAATAAAAAACAGTTGTTATGAAAATACTGTCGCTATTATTAATCATGATTTGCAGTTTAAGCTGTCAATCTCAAACAAATTCAAAAATGAATGAAAATAAAACAAATCCGCTATTATGCGATCCAATAAGCGGAACATGTGAAATGCCAATAAGCGAAAATTCTAATGAAACCGCTAATATTCAAATTGAAAATAAACCTGTAAAAATCATTTATTATACAGATCCAATCTGCTCGTCGTGCTGGGGAATAGAACCTCAACTTAGAAAATTAAAACTGGAATACGGCGATTATTTTGATATTGATTACAGGATGGGCGGTTTATTACCAGATTGGAGTTATAATAGCGGCGGTATAAGCAAACCTTCAGATGTTGCTCATCATTGGGATGAAGCTAGTTTACATTACGAAATGCCAATTGATGGAGATGTTTGGCTTGAAGACCCGTTAGATTCTTCTTATCCGTCATGCATTGCTATGAAAGCTGCGCAGATACAGGGTAAAGAAAAAGCAGTAAAATTTATGAGAGTCCTACGTGAGAAATTATATCTGGAGAAGAAGAACATAGCACAATGGGAAAATATTGTAGAAGCTGCAAAAATCGCAGATCTTAATATCGAAAAACTAAAAACAGATTACGATGGTGGTGATGCAAAAAAGCTTTTTCAAGAAGATTTAAATTATGCCAAAACTCTTGGAGTAAGAGGTTTTCCAACGCTTTTTTTTGCTGATGAAAATAATAATAAATTAACTGTTTACGGTTCTAAACCTTATTCTTCTTACGAGAATGCTTTATTAGCTTTATTTCAAGAAGCAAAAAAGAAAAGTATCGTTAAAGAAAATCCTTTATCGATTTTTGAAATATATCCTTCGTTAGCACCAAAAGAATATGCTGTAATTCATGACATTTCTGTTAACGAAGCAAAAATTATATTAGAAGAATTGCATGCAAGAGGAAAGTTAGGTAAAATGTCTATAAAGAATGGTTCGCTTTACAGTAAAAAATTTTAAAAATGTTACAATTGAACATTTCATTGGTAGAAAAATAAATGTTTCTAGATATTGTTCCTGTAGAGACGTTTGGAATTTAAACAATTGGTTCTTTAAAATAATGTAATTGCGTAAATCAAACGTTCCTACGGAACGTAAAATCGATGCATTTATTTTTTTTCTACCGATGAGATGTTCCTAAGGGAACATTTAAAAATTATTGATTTACATAAAATTTGGAAATATTATAATAGAAAATCAAACGTTCCTACGGAACGTAAAATCGATACATTTATTTTTTTTTCTACAGATGAGATGTTCCTAACGGAACATTTACGACTCTTTTATTTTTTTTAAAATTCAATAAATTTTATATTCTATTTACTTACTTATAAAACAACATAAAAATCCAAACCATGTTCCGTTAGGAACATTTCATTGGTAGAAAAAATGTTTATTTTTTTGTGTCGTCCCGTAGGGACGATTGCAATTTAAAGAATTGGCTCTTTAAAATTATGCGATTGCGACAATCAAACGTTCCTACGGAACGTAAAATCGAATACATTTATTTTTTTTACCGATGAAATGTTCCTAACGGAACATTTAAAATTTTTGATCTACACTAAAATTTGGAAATATTATAATAGAAAATCAAACGTTCCCACGGAACGTAAATTCTATACATTTATTTTTTTTTACCGATGAGATGTTCCTAACGGAACATTTATGACTCCTTTATTTTTTTTAAAATTCAATAAATTTTATATTCTATTTACTTACTTATAAAACAGCATAAAAATCCAAAACATGTTCCGTTAGGAACATTTCATTGGTAGAAAAAATATTTATTTTTTTGTGTCGTCCCGTAGGGACGATTGGAATTTAGAGAATTGGCTCTTTAAAAATATATTGGTTATTGTATTCAATTTCAAATGCTTTGAGTAATTTTTGATATTCTTCTAAAAAAGATTCTTTTTTATGATGCTCTTCTTGGTTTTGGATATAACGAATTACATTCGGCACATGACTTCTTGAATAAGAAAAAGCACCATAACCCTCTTGCCATGCAAAATTTGGAGACAGTTTTTCCTCTTTAATCCATTTGCTGGTTTCTGTTTTTAAATTTTGAATAAAGGATGAAATAGATTGTGTTGGTCGCATCCCTATAAATATATGAATGTGATCTGGCATACTATTTACACAAAGCATTTTATGTTGATTTGATTGTACAATACCAGTTATGTATTGATGTAATCTGTCTTTCCATTCTTTTCCAATTAATCCTTTTCTAAATTTTACTGCAAAAACAAATTGTATGTGTATTTGTGTATATGTATTTGCCATATGATTTCTACCGATTAATGTTCCTTTTGTACAAATTTCCAAAATGCTAAAAATCGATATATCTCATAGAAGTCATTAAAATATCATTTTAAGCTAAATCTTAAAAAACACAGAAAAGCCGCAAGATAACTTGCGACTTTTGTAAATTATTGTTGGTTACTTTTCAGATCTCTTCCAAAATCAATTCTGCAACTGCATCGATTGCTTGATTGATTATACTTTCAGGATTTCCTTCAAACTCAAAATGTCTGGCAATTTCTTTTTCTGCAATAATAATATGTATAAAAATGGTTCCTACTGGTTTTTCTTCACTTTCGCTTCCGCCTGGAGTTGTAAGACCAGTGAGGGCAACACAGATATCTGAGCTAATATAACGACAAAAATTCTGTGCCATCAATTTAGTCACCTCGGCAGATTCTGCGCTGTATTTTTCTATTGTTCCCCAAGGAATATGCAGTAAATCTTCTTTCATAGAAGAATGGTAACTTACTATCCCTCCTATCAAGATTTTCCCTGAATTAAAAACTGTCGAAAATTCATAACACATTTTTCCAGCAGAAGCACTTTCTGCAAATGATATGGTCAAGTTTTTTTCTATTAGAGCTTGACAGCAAGCGGTCACTTTATGAGATGCCATAATTATTTAATTTTTAATTACTATTTCATATCAAAATTAGAATGTAAGTAATATGGTTATCTTACATAATTTCTTACACTTATTATATTATAAGTAACTGTTAATTATGCAACTATAAATAATTTTCTTGTAAAGGCTTTTAGTTACCTGCTTGTTAAATTTGTAAAACCCTACTTTTTAAGTTTAAAAGTATTACGACAAAAAATTAAAAAAATAGTATTATGGAAAAGCAACACAACCATGATTATGGTCAATTCGACCCTGATTATATAGATCAAAATACTCTTGTAGACGGAACTTATTCAGTTGAAGATGAATATAAACAAGAGCTGAAAAAACACGATGAACGCGAATTTGGTGAAAGTGATCCTGACATCATTGAGCAAAATACGCTAATTGATAATGACAATTACGCAAGGGATGAAGATCCGTATCAATATCAAGAAGAATTTGTAGAAGATCTATCTCATCCAGAACAAGATTTTGAAAAGAATACAAATGTAAGATCTGAGAATATACCAAATCAAGAACGTATTATTAATGAAGATGATGCCATTACAAATGACGATACAGAAGACGACTTGAATGATGAGTATGATCCAGATCTAGATTTAGACAATGATTTGGAGAAAGATGATAATGATGAAGAACTAGATGATTTTGATGCTGAACATTATCCAGAAAACCATCCTAGAGAATAACCATTTATCATAGCTTCAAAACAATTGTTTATGACTATAGTAACACAAATTGTCTGGCTATTTATTTTAGCAATTCCAATTGCCTGTATAAGCTGGACTGTAACGCACGAAGAGATTTTTAGAGAACCGCACGAATGGTGTGTCAGACGTTCTAAAAATGACCGATTTTTAGTATCGAGAAAATTTTTCTACCTCTTTACGTGTGAATATTGTTTTAGCCATTATGTCACAATTGCATTTTTAATTCTTTGTGATTATAAACTTTTGTTAAATGATTGGCGAGGCTATATTTTGGCAGGGTTTTCTCTGGTTTTTACAGCAAATGTCTATATGAGTCTTTTTGCATTGCTGCGTCAGGCGATCAAAAAAGAAAAAGTTGAAATCGAAAAAATCGAAAGTGAAACTGACTCTGAAAAAGAATAAAAATTAAAAAAATAAGTATAACTAAACAAATTATTGTCATGGAGAATTTAAATTTCATAGATCCATTATTACACGGAATTACCCCACAGAATAAATCAATTAATCTTTCGGTTAAACAAATGGTATGCGCAGGAGTTGGTGCACTTTTGGCTTCTGCAGTTTTGAAAAAAACAGGACATCCAAAAGCTAGTGCTGTTGTTGGAAGTATTGCACTGCCAATTTTAGCTTCGGCTTGTTATAAAAAGTATAGTGAAGTTACTAAAGAAAAAATCGATGCTAAAACAAGCAGTGGTATCGAATACAATCATTAATTATCATATGTGATAAAATCAAAAAAGCCTATAATTAATTTTATAGGCTTTCTTTTTATAATCTTCTCTATATAAAAGTATTTATTTTTCCTTTTGAGTAGAAATTTTACAGTACTACTATTCAAAGGATGTGTTATAGGATCTTATTTTACCTCGATATTTCCTTCAACCCAATTTAAGGCTTTATTAAAATCTACTTTTTTAAAACCTTTAAATTCTCCTGGAACAATATAACTAAATCCGTTTGTGAACGAAATAATTTCTTCAGTATCTGTAATGATTGCTGCTCTATTCCATTTTCCTAGATGTTTTAATCCTAAAAGAGCGTCCTCAAGCCACGCTCCAGCCGTAAAGTTTTTAATATCTGTATCGAGGACCAATAAAAAATTAATTTCGTTGGTTTGTTTCACTAAATGTTCAACTGCAGGAACTACTGCTGTTAAAAAATCTTCTTTGGTTACTTCTGCTAATGCTCTAAATGCAACTATGTTATCGGTAGTGTCAATTTGATGTATCATGATTTTTACACTTTTTTTGAGTTATTAATTTGAGTTTTATTCTTTGATATTTTTAGAAAACAGTTGTATTCAAAATACCAAAATCCATCTCAAATGTACTGATTCAATGATAGTTAAATCTTATATTTTTTCATTTGATTATTATATATTTTGAAGGTTCTGAGGTGCTGAGAGGCTAAGGTGCTGAGTTTTTCACATTGGACGCATCCATAGATTAATTGAAAATCAGTTTTTAAAATTAAATGGATATTCGTTGTGTAGACGCACTGCGGTGCGTCTCTACAAAATACATATCCAATACAAAACCTGTGAACCTTTGGACCTTTGCAACTTACAACCTTACAACCTTACAACCTTACAACCTTAGAACCTTAGAACCTTAGAACCTCAGAACCTCAGAACCTTAAAAAAAAAAAAGCCTATCTCTTTCGAAACAGGCTTTTGAAAAAAAATAAAAAATAAACTAACACACAAACTTAATTGTATCCTTGGTTTTGTTTGAATTGTTTAGTCACATCTATTGTTGACTGCGGAATTGGAAATATTCTTCTAAATGGTTCTGAAGCTGGTTTTGCAGTTCCTGCCAAATCAAATTTTCCAAAACGGATCATTTGTGGTCTTCTTTGCAATTCCCAGTACAATTCAAATCCAATTTCTTTATATAAAATAGTTTGATCTATTGATGTTAATGGTTTTCCAGTTACACCTCCGTATAAAGATTCTCTTTTTCTGCTTGTACGCAATTTATTAAGATCATCCATTGCCAATCCTGTGCTTCCTTTTCTAAAATAAGCTTCGGCTCTCATAATGTAGATTCCTCCTAAACGAAATAATGGAATATCAACATTACTATTTCCGTTTCCTCCTTCAGGATCAAATTCGTATTTGAAAATACGAGCCCCTTGATTGATTTCGTTTTGAGCAAATACAGATTGTGCAGGATTTTTAAAAGTCAAAGAAGGTGTAAAATCCATTCTTGTTGTGGTACTTTTTTCCATATATAATGGAGAAACTTTGATACGGTTTCCTGTCATTTCCAACGATCCTGAAGCTAGCAATATTGGTCCGTATTGTGGTCCGTATTGAATACCTCTGTTAAAGTGGAACCAAGGTAAATTAGCACTTTTTGGTACGATATCAGTTGCTGGAACACTTACATCTGTACCATCGTTCATAAACCATGTACCATCGCCATATTGGTATTTTTGCTGAAATCTCGGATCATCGTGGTTTCCATCCCATGTTGCAAAAAACTCTGGAGTTGTGCAAGCCGCATTTGTTCCTCTGTTTGCTGCAGAAGTTCTTTGGTTACGTTCCATACATACATAAGCAAAACTGTTTGAACCGTTACGGATGTAATCTATTTTTTGAGAAATCGCAAAAATAAGCTCTTTCCCATTTTCATTATCTCTTGCAAAGTTTTTGAAATAATCGCTTTCTAAACTGTATTTTCCAGAATTGATCAATAATGAAGTATAGTAAATTACACGATCCATATCTGTTCCTGTACCAGTTGCTGCAGCTTCATTAAAATTAAAATTTGAAGCTGTATTGTAACGATCTTTAAAAACAGCACGATTCAAATACATTGTACTTAACAAACCATAAGCAGCTTCTTTTGTAAATCTTCCGTGATGTGTTCGCTGCTCTCCCATACTTGCCAAATCTGGAATTAAAGCCTCAACATCGGCAATTAAAATATCGATTTGTGTATCAGCTTTTAAAATCTGTAAAGGCGCATTCGGATTCATTGGATCTCTGTATGGCGCTTGTCCGTACAAATCTAATGTTGTATATAAATAATACGCTAAAAGTCCTTTAGCTTCTGCTAAAAACAATTTTTTCTCTGAAATTGAACTTTCTTCAATTGACTGAATTGCTGTTAAAGAACGAGTAATTCCATTAGTAAGTTTGTTCCAGTTATCAACCACAATTGCATTATCAGACTTCCATGTAAATTCATGCATGTCTCTCCATTTTCCGCCATCTCCCCAGTCACTTCCTCTAGTTGGCAAAATTGCCTCGTCTGTAGTGTATTCTTGCAGCGAAAAAATTCCACCGTGATCTACAAAAGTTCCGTCTCCCAATCGGTCATAAGCAGCAGCAAGTGCCCCTGCAGGGTTTGAAGCATCTTCTCCTAAAACCTCATCTAGAACAACTTCGTCAAGATTTGTACAGCTTGCAAAAAGCCAGATAAAAGAAAAGAATGCTAATGTTTTAATATTAAAAATAGTATTTGTCTTCATAATAAATTATAGTTTTAAAGTTGCTCCAAAACTGAATGTTCTTGAAGTTGGATAACTTGCGTAATCGATACCAATAGATTGGTTTCCTCCGTTTGATTTTGGGCTGTTGATTAACGGATCGTAACCTGTATAATTTGTAATCGTAATTAAGTTTTGACCTGTTACATATAGTGTTAAGCCGTTGATCCAGTTCAATCCTTTTAAGTCAAAATTGTATCCAATACGAGCGGTATTCAATCTAATGAAATCAGACTTTTCTAAGAAAAGCGTTGACAAAATTGGTGAGTTTGTAGGGTTCGCGCCTGACTCGTAATATCCTGTTGCTACGTTACGATCTGATGCTAAGTTGTTTATATTTAAAGCATTCAAACCTGTATTATTTAATAAATAACCTCCAGTTTGTCCGATGATAGAAAATGAGAATGTAAAGTTTTTATATCTCATATCACTGTTTAATCCGTAATAGAAAGTTGGAAGCGCACCTTCAATAATAATTCTGTCGCTGTTATCAATTTTACCGTCTCCGTTTTGATCTTTAAAAATATTAGCTCCATTAGCATCAAAACCAGTATGTTCTAACAAGTAGAAAGATCCTGCTGCGTAACCGCTTTTATAGATATTTGCATTTACACCAGATTGTCCAGGTCCTGAAATTGTTCCTGTTAAGATTTCTGAAACTGGCAGATCTTGAATTTTATTATTCAACGTCGCACCGTTAATGTCAACATTCCAAGTAAAATCTTTAGTATTTACTATCTTAGAACCTAACATAATTTCAAAACCTTTATTAATGATTTTACCGTCAATATTAGTCCAGATTGTAGTTGTTGGGCTTAAAGCTTGTGAAGGAACATTCAAAATTGCATCTGTAGTGGTTTTGTTGAAGTAATCTAATGTTCCGTAAAATTTATCATTCCATAAATTGAAATCTAAACCTAAGTTATATTGCGTTACAACTTCCCATTTTAAATCAGGATTTGGTGTTCTGTTAACTGAAACTCCATTAACTAAATTCAAGTCATCGTATAAATAATATCCGTCAGCTCCAGATAAAGAATAACTCGCCTGTGTAATTTTATTTTCAACTTCTTGATTTCCTGTTTGTCCCCAGCTTGCTCTTAGTTTTAAATTGTTTAATGATGTCGAATCTTTGAAGAAACTTTCATTAGCAATATTCCAGCCTAAGGCAAAAGATGGAAAATAACCGTATTTATTATTTTTACCAAAACGAGTAGATCCATCTCCTCTCATAGAAGCTGTTAAAAGATATCTGTTGTCGAAACTATAGTTTAATCTTCCAAAATAAGACTGTAATTCGTTTTCCTGAGCATAACCAGTCGTTCCAGATTGTGTGCCTTTAAAGCCAGGATTAATTGAAGGAGGTACACCTTCACCTTGATTCGAAATTCCGTCAATACTGAAAGCTGTTCCAGATCTTTCAAATTTTTGATATGAAAATCCACCTAAAGCTTCAATTTTATGTTTATCTAAATTTAGATTATAAGTTAAGTAATGCTCAACCAAAGAGTTTTTAGAATCTAAATTATTCTGAACATATTTTCCTTTTGGATTCAAATCTGTTAAGTTTGGAAAAATAGTAGTATTTCTCTCTGACATCGAACGGTCGATACCAAGGTTTAATTTATATTCTAATCCGTCAATGATTCTTAAAGAAGTTTCAAAATTTCCTAAAACTCTCAAAGTACGCGTTTGATCGGTATAAATACTTAATAAATACGCCGGATTGTAGTGCGCATTCATATTAAAGTTGGTATAATTTCCATTTGCATCAAAAACTGATCTCGTTGGATTTGCCATTAATGTGTGAACCAGCAATTGTCCATTAGAACCTCCGTCATCACTTGTAGGAACTCCATCGTCTTTAGTTTCGCTGGCAGTAAGATTAAATTTTAATTTTAAACGTTTTTTATCCAAAAACGACTCAGCAGCATTAATTCTTCCTGTCAGACGTTTAAAATCACTGTTTCTAATAATACCTTCTTGATCCAATTGCGATACAGATGCATAGTAATTTCCAGACTCTGTTTGTTTAGAAAATGCAAGCGAATTACTTTTTGTAACAGCTTGTCTAAAAATAACATCCTGCCAGTCTGTATTACCTCCGTGATCAAAAGCTTTGTCTTTAATAGCATTTCTGTATTCATCAGCACTCAAAACATCTAATTTGTTGGCTACAGTAGAAATTCCTAAAGACGAATCAAAAGTTAAAGTTCCATCTCCTTTTGCTCCTTTTTTAGTCGTTACTAAAACAACTCCATTAGATCCTCTTGCTCCGTAGATTGCAGATGCAGATGCATCTTTTAGAACTGTAATAGATTCGATATCGCTATTATTTAAAAAGTTTAATGGATTTTTAGCTTGAGAACTACCAAAACCAACATTCGTTCCAGATGGGCTCACATCATCATTAGACAATGGAATTCCGTCAACAACAAACAAAGGCGTACTTCCACTTCTAATAGATCCAACACCTCTAATTGTTACATTTACTCCAGCTCCTGGCTCACCGCTTGTACTAACCACACGAACACCAGCAACTTTTCCTTGAATTAAATTATCTGGAGAAATGCTTACACCCTGCTTAAAGTTTGAAGCTTCCAATTGTGTAACTGCTCCAGTAACGTCTTTTTTAGATTGCTTACCGTACCCTACAATTAAAACCTCATTTAATTCTGCAGTAGTTGGTTCTAACTGAATAGTCATAAAACCAGTTTGTGCTGTAACCGTTTTGGTTTTGTAACCAACGTAAGACACATCTATAGTTTTTCCTTCTCCAACAGAAAGTTCAAATACTCCGTCAAAATCAGTTACAGTAGAGTTAGAAGTACTTGTTTCGATTACAGTTGCACCTGGAATTGGCACTTTGTTCTCGTCTACGATTTTTCCTTTAACTTTAATTCTATCAACTGCTTTTGTATTTACGGTTTTTGGCGCAGTTTTTTTCTGTATTAAAACTAATTTTCCGTTAATGTTGTAATTAAAATTGGCTTTTTTAGAAAGATCATTCAAAATTTCTGTAATAGATTCTCCGCTGAGATTTACCGCATACGCAGTATTATCTGCTATTACAGCTTGCCCGTAACTGAATTTATAATCAGTCTGCTGCGTTAATTTTGAAAAAATAGAAACAAGAGTCGCTTTTTCTATTTTATTTTTTACATTTGGCTTTTCTAATAAATTTGTTCTACTGTAACCGCTTTGAAAAGCCAGTAAAGCCAGAACTAAAAAGACAAAACTCTTTAGATTTAAATAAGAAGGTTTAAAATACATGATTTAAGTAATTGTTTTTACGATGCTTAATTTATTAATGGCAGTTGTTCCCGCAACTGCTTTTTTTGTTTTTAATCCACTTTTACTATTTCGCCATAAACTTTGAATTTTAGGTTTGTGATATAATTTATTTGTTCCAAAACATTTTCTAATGTTGCGTCCTTCTTGATGAATACCGTTAACGGCGTTGCTAATACGTGTTCATTATTGTACTGAAATGAAACTCCGTATTTATATTGTAAAATTGTAATAACTTGTTTTAGCGTAGTTTGATCAAGTGTTACATCTTCATTGTACCAATTGACTAAAAAGGCTTTATCTGCCGAATGTTTGATTAGTTTTTCCGATTCAAATAAAGCTTCTTCATTCGGAACCAAATCGACACTTTGCCCTTTACCAGAAACATTTACTTTTCCGGTTACGACAATAACCTTACAATTCAATTTCGATAATTGAATATGGAATGAAGTCCCGACAACTCTGGTTTTTATTTCCCCAGAGTAAATAATAAAAGGATGTTGTTTGTCTTTAGCAATTTCAAAAAAGGCATTTCCTTTTAATAAAGAAACCGTTCTTTGGCCGCCTTCAAATTTTTCAGGATACTGAAATGATGAGTTTGCTGCCAGATAAATTTTCGAACCGTCACTTAATTGGATAGACTGGGGAATCGATGACGTTTTAAATGTGATTTGTTTTTGGTCTAAAACATTTGGTCTAAATAAAAATCCTAAACCAACTAGAAAAAGAATGCTGGCAGCAGCTATATATTTTAAATAAGGATTGAAGGTTTTCTTCTTTCCTATTCTAAGTTGAATTCCGTCATAAATATTTTGAGAAGCGTCTTCTGGATTTCCCATTAAACCATTATCCCATTTTGAATTTTGATATTCATTAAAAGCAAAATCATTTAACAGATTTTCTTCAGCTGCTGAAGTTTTGCTTCTTGAACTTTTATCAAGCAGGTATTCTAAACTATGTTTGATTCTTTTTATCATAAATACTTATTGTTATGAATAAGTACCAGAATCTCGAAATCGTACTATCGCCAAATATTATGAAAACATCAAGCGAAAGTTATTTTAAAATTTTTGATTAAAAATAATAAATGGAGCCAGCCAAGCTAGATCTTTCAAGCCTTCACGAAGTTGTTTTACGGCAGATGAAATTTGGTTTTTTACCGTTTGTTTAGAAATTCCAAGTTCCTCTGCAATCTGATCGATTGTCATATCCTGAAACTTATACATCAATAAAACTTCTTTTCTTTTCTCAGGAAGTTTATCTAATAAAGAATAAAGCAGATCCATAACTTCTGGATCTATAGACGAAAAATTGTCTATAATGTAGTCTTCAAATTTTTCTTCTAAAATAGTCTTGTCAAACCGATTGTTTTGGTAATGCTTAAAAACCTGATTCTTTACGGCACGAAATAAAAAAGGTTCGATTGCATTAATGTTCAACTCTTCTTTGCGCTCCCATAAATCGACAAAAACATCTTGAACAATGTTCTGTGCCAAGTCTTTGTCCTGAGTCATCGTATAGGAAAACGCATTGAGTTTTTTCCAGTATTCGTTATACGTTTTTTCAAAAATTTCAGGATTATTCATAAGGCAATTACAGACTGATTCATATCGTAAAATAATAAAATCAAAAGCCAATGTTTTTTGCGTCAAGGTTATCTTTAAATTAAGAAATGAAAACTTTTGATGTATAAATACTACTTTTTTAGGGACGAAGTACTAATGATTTTGCGATTTCTTTTTCTTTAACTAACAAACAAATCAAAGACTACCTTTAACTTAGTCTTTTTCAAAAATGTAATTTTCTTTTGATGCGTCCCAATCAAATAGTATCAATTCCATTTTAGAATCATGAAACAAATTTTGTTCACTTTATTTCTTGCCGGTGCTGTAAATTACAGCGTTCAGGCCCAAAACGAAAATCTTAAAATTAATCAGCTTCAAGTCATTGGTTCGCATAACAGCTATCGTCATGCTATTGAACCTGATTTATACAATCTCATTCAGGCGAAAGACACTTCGCGTTCCTTAAAAGGTTTACAATACACTCATATTAGTATTACAGATCAATTAAACAAAGGTTTACGCAATCTTGAAATTGATATTTTTGCTGACGCTAAAGGCGGAAAATATACACATCCGAAAGGTTTGGACGTTGTTAAATCTGAAGAAACCTACGATCCAAAAGGATTAATGAAAAAACCTGGCTTTAAAGTTTTCCATATGCCGGATATCGATTTTAGAACTTCTTGCTATACTTTCGAAATCTGTCTTCAGGAACTAAAAAAATGGTCTGATGCCAATCCGGGTCACGTTCCTGTATTTATCACTTTGGAGCCAAAAGACGGCGATGCCAATTTCTTCGGAACCAAACCAGAAGATTTTACTGCAGCTGTTTTTGATGAAATGGATAAAGTAATCAGAAAAGAATTAGGAAAAGACAAACTGATTACGCCAGATATGGTTCGAGGAAAATACAAGACGCTTGAAGAAGCAGTTCTGCACAATAACTGGCCGACATTAAAAGAAGCAAAAGGAAGATTTTTATTCATCTTAGATAATAACGGCGCAAAAAGAGATTTGTACGCATTGAATCATCCGTCCCTTAAAGGACGCGCCGTTTTCATTAACGCCGAGCCTGGAAAACCAGAAGCTGCAACTTTATTTAGAAATAATTCTGAAGATCCAGAAATTGCCAATTTAGTACAAAAAGGTTATTTAATAAGAACTCGCGCCGATTCTGATACCAAAGAAGCACGTGCCAACGATTATTCTCATTTTGAAGCTGCAAAAAAATCAGGCGCACAAATCATCACAACCGATTATTATCTTCCAAGTACTTTTTTCAATTCTCCGTATCAAATTAAATATGATGATGGAAGTTATGTGAGAAATAATCCTGTGACTGGAAAATAGTTTTTTTATTTTAGGTTTCAAGTTATTGCTGGAGCGAGAAACTTGAAACTTGAAACAATAATAATTTTAACCGCAAAGAGCGCAAAGTTCTTTTTAAGATTACGTTATAAACGCGAAGTTCGCAAAGCTTTGCGAACTTATTTATTTTATAAACTTCTCTCAAAATCTTTGTGGTCTTTGCGAAAAACCTTAGCGGTCTTTGCGGTTAAAAAAACTCAAAAGTTAAAAACAATTATGAATTCAAGATATACATTTTTACATATACTGTTCTTTGTTGTTTTCTTCAACAATACTGCATCAGCACAAAAAGTAAAAAACCTCAACGGAACACAAATAGCTTTTCTGTCTGATGTGCATTTACAAGATTTATTTGGCAGTTTTTCAGATTCCGATTATAAAGGAGTTTTGAATCCGAAAACAGGACAGTCTGTTTTGGTGCGAACTATGTCGTCTCAGCTTCATTCTACTAGAATTTTCAACGAAAATTATTTTGCATTTATAGCAGCATTAGATGATATCGCACAACGAAAAATCAAATATGTTGCACTTCCGGGAGATTATACAGATGATGGCCAGCCGATTCATGTTCGCGGATTAGCCAAAATATTAGAACAATATACCCAAAAATACGGAATAGAATTCTTCATCACCACAGGAAATCATGATCCAGTCGGACCGTTTGCGCAAGAATCTGGAAAAGAAGATTTCTTAGGAAAAGAAGGCAAAAGTCAGCCCATTTTTAGCAAAGAAGGCCTTTATAAGCCAAATTTAAACACCGAACAGCCAGTAGTTGTTACCGCCGATATTGCTAAAATGGGTTATTTAGGAATCACCGAACAGCTTCAGGATTTTGGTTTTCATTCAAATAAAAAATACAAATTCTGGGCAACGCCTTTTTCTAATTATACTAGTAAAAATTACTCGTTTGAAAAAGCAGCGGAAAGTGCTAAACTGGCAAACCGTGTGTATGAGGTAGCTCCAGGTTACGAAGTTCCAGATGTTAGTTATGTTGTAGAACCTATTGACGGACTTTGGCTAATGGCCATTGACGGAAATGTTTATATACCTAAAAAAAATGTTTCTTCCGAAAAAGATTCTAAAAATTACAACGAAGCCAGTACAGGATATAACAATGTGCTTTCCAATAAAAAACATCTTATAAAATGGGTTGAAACTATTTCGGCTGAAGCCAAGAAACAAGGAAAAACGCTGATCGCTTTCAGTCATTTTCCAATGATTGATTTTAATGATGACGCTTCTGCGGAAATAAAAGAGTTGCTTGGTCCAAACAAATGGCAGTTAAATCGTGTTCCAGTTGAAGAAGTAGCTCAGGTTTTTGCAGATGCAGGGGTGAAGATTCATTTTGGAGGCCATATGCACATCAACGATACGGGAGTTCGGACTTCTGCAAAAGGAAATACTTTAGTTAATATTCAGACACCATCCCTTGCCGCATATATTCCTGCTTATAAATTATTGACTTTCAAGAAAAATAACACTGTAGATATTCAGACTATCAGTATTGATAATGTTCCGAGATACAACGAACTTTTTGATTTATATGAAATGGAATATCAGTTTTTGAAAAGCCAGAATGTCCAAGACATTTGGAATATTGATATTTTAAAAACAAAAAACTATCATGATTTTACCGATTTTCATTTAAAAGAATTAGTTCGCCTTCGATTCTTAAAAGACGATTGGCCTTCTGCATTCAAAGATTTTATATTGAATGTTTCTGCAAAAGATTTACTGGTTTTAGCCAATATGCAATCTGATAAAGATTTTGATTTCATTCTTAAAAATAAAGAACAGTTTCAAAAACAATGGAATGAAGCTGAAACTAAATCAGAAAAAATCTTAACTCAGAATAATCTCAAAAAAGAAAACTTCAATTGGACAGGTTATGATCTTTTAGTAGATTTTTATCGTTTCAGAAGTGCCGATGAATTGGCTCTTGCCGATGTTGGAATTCAAAGAGCAAAAGAATACAAAGTCTTATCCAATTTATTTTTAGAAGGTTATAAAGCTGATCTTTCAAAAGACACTCCATTACAAAAACAAATGAAGTTATTCCTGATCATTTTCAATAAATTTATGCACGAAGTTCCAGCAGATCATTTTACAGTTGATTTGAAAAATGGCGAAATTAAAAGTGTGAAGTAATTTATTGTAAGAGACGTTTTTTTTACCGCAAAGAACGCTAAGGTTTACGCAAAGTTCACAAAGGATTTTGAGTATAATTTTATAAATTAAAGTTCGCAAAGCTAATCCCATAATGCTTTGCGAACTTTTTAATTTATAAATTTAGCTTAAAAAAAACTTAGCGGTCTTTGCGTAAACCTTTGCGGTCTTTGCGGTTAAAACAAAAAAAGGCCGTCACAAAAAATGATAGCCTTTTCATCACATTAAAACCTAAAATTTAATGTATCTAAAACCATTATGGCAAATGGGTTAGGGTTATTTTTTAATAAAACGTCTTACCGTTTTGATTCCGTTTTTCTCTACCGAAATTAGATAAATTCCTGTTTTTAAAGTCGAAACATCAATGCTGTTATTGTTTACGGTTTGAGAAAAAACAGTTGCACCACCTTCTGTATTGATGACATTTACATTTCCACCGGAAACCTCTGTGCTGAAGAAAAGCTGACTTTCAGTCGGATTCGGATAAATCTCCAAACTTGCAATTGATTGTTCTGAGTTTAAGGGAGCAGATTTTGCCGTTGAACCCGATTTTGTAATTCTAAACCAGTTTATATTAAACCCTGTGTTTTGAACATATATCCCGAAATTGTACGTTCCAGCATTTACATTTACAGTTTGAGTAATCGTCTGCCAGTTTTGCCATCCTCCTGTATTTGGCACATTTACAGCACCCAACTGAATTGTTCCTGCATTTAAATCAGAGGATAACCTTCCGCCTGTAACAGCACTTGAAACACGATATTCTATTTGATAAGAACCAGAAGTTGGGAAATTAATATTATAATAAGCCATCCAATCGCCTGTATCGCAATACCCTACATTTAATCCACCGCCTGTATCGGTTGTTGCTTCGGTTTGAACACCACTCATTGTATTGTAATTTTCGGCTTGAATTAAAGTTCCTGTTGCGGGAGGATTGCTTCCTGTAATTACCTGATTAATTGCTGTCAGTAAAGATTTTGAGCCTGTTGCATCCTGAGACAATTCCCAAATCATAACTCCCCCCGCATTTTGAATCGCAAAAGTCGTTTTTTGTTTGATTGTTGGAATTCCGTTGTAATAAATAGTGTTTCCTACCTGATCTAGATTTTCAGCCCCCGGATATTGAGCTACAATATTAGCATACGAAATTCCTTGATTGGCAGAAGCACCAAAACCGTAGCCGTAAAAAGGAAGTCCGATGATGGCTTTACTTGCAGGCAATCCTCTTCCTGTCCAGTAATTAAACTGATTTACCGCCATACTATAAGGAGAATGCTGTCCTGGATTATTTGGTGCCCAAGGCCCTGTTGCATCATAAGCCATGATATTAATCCAGTCGTAAGCTGCAAAAGTAGATGAAGGTACATTGGCACCACCATATCCTTCTGAAAGCGCCGCCGAAATCAATTTACCATTGGCATGCAGTTTATTGGCAAGAGCAATAACAAATCCGCCGTAATCTCCATTAATTGCTGGGCCTTCCAAATCAACGTCTACACCATCAAAATTGTGAGCTACCACATAATCATAGATTTTTTGAATAAAAGCCGTTCTGTTGGCTGGCGTAATCAAATTGAAGTAATTATCGCGAATAGGGCCTCCTTCTGAAACTGAACCTCCTCCAAGCGAAACAAAAACTTTTATATTTTGGGCATGAGCAGCATTTATAATCGTATTACTTCCTGAATTAAAACTCAAATATCCGTTGGCATCAGGATTTTCAAAAGCAATATTAATATGCGTTAATTTACTGTATTGAATAGTACTCGAAAAAGCATTCAAATCAATCCAATTCGGAATATAAGCAATGACTTTCTTCTGAGCTGTCGCTAAATTAAAAGCGCCCAAGACTAAAATAATCATGCATTTCTGCAGCATTCTTTTGTAATTGTTTTTCATAATAATTGTTTTAATAGATTAATAAACTCGTAAACATGGGACGGTTATTTGAGTTGCATTTTTTTATTTTAGATTTCAGACTTTAGATTTTAGATTGATTTAAAATCTAATTTCGTAGAACTAACACTACTTAATTATTATCTAAGATCTAAAGCCTGAGACCACTTTTTAAAACTATTTTTTTATGAATCGTTTGATCGTTTGTTTGCCCTCTTTTTCAAAAACTATAAAATAGATTCCTTTTCTAAGATGCGAAACATCAAAACTATTGTTGTTGATTTTTTGAGACGCTACAGTAGATCCTGTTTGAGAATCTACAATTTTTACGCTTCCTCCAGAAAGATCTGTTGTTACATAAAGTGTGCTTTCAACTGGACTTGGATAAACATTTAAAATTGTTTCGGCTGGTTCTTCAATTGTTTCAACTGAAGCCATTCGTGCTGTTCCTCCCGCTGTTTTTGTAATTTTAATCCAGTTGATATTCATTCCTGTATTCTGAATATAGATTCCGAAATTATATGTTCCTGCATTTACATTCACAGTTTGTGATACGGTTTGCCAATTTTGCCAACCTCCAGTATTTGGAATATCAACAGTTCCTAAAACAACTGCTCCAGCATTTAAATCAGATGATAATCTTCCGCCATTGACAGCACTTGCTACTCGGTATTCAATTAAATAAGAACCAGTTGTTGGAAAATTAATGCTATTATACGCTAACCAGTCACCTGTTTCTGTATAACCAACATTTGAACCTCCTCCAGTATCTGTTGTTGCTTCAACTTGAATACCACTCATCGCTGAATAATCTTCTGCTTGAATCAAAACTGAAGTCTGCGAACTTGTAGCTGGAACTAATTTCCATTGTCCGCAAGTCTGGTTGTTATTATCCCATTGCTGCACAATTGCTCCAGAAGCTGTACTTGCTCCTGCCACCTCAACAATTCTTCCGCTGTGACGGGCAACAATTTTATAATAGCCATCACCAGTTGAAACCAAAATAAACTGCTGGTTTGTCGTTGCATTATAAGGATATTGCTCCACTCTTGCGCCATTGGCTTTATTGAAATTATTGATATCCATTGACATTCCACTATGGTTAGCAATGATTTTGTACATTCCGTCTCCTAAATGCGTGAAAGTAAATTTCTGATTGTTACCAGAATTCAAAGCCCCCTGATTGATTCCTGCTCCGTTTGCTGTACTTGAATTCCAAACATCCATATACAATCCGCTGTTTCTGTTTTGAAGAAAGAAAGTTTGGTTTCCTAAAGTCGTTGTTCCGTTTGCAATAACTCTAATCGAACTTACTTTATCATTCCAAGTGGCATTCAAACAAGTATTGTCAGAATTAATTACGGTTGAAGCACCTCCAAAATTATCATCTTGATATAAAATCGCTTGATAACCTTGTGTGATTTTTAGCGAAGAAATATCATCATTTAAAACACCTAAAGAATTTAAACGAGCTAGATTGTAATCACCAATTGTCAATCCGCCAGAGAATCCTGCATAATTGCAATCTTTGTAAACTGTTATTACATCTGTTGTAGCTGGAACTGAAGGAGTCGTAAGTCCGTAATAACCTCCAAATGTTGCGATAACTTTTGTTGGCTGTGGCGAATGAAGCGATGGCGACTGATCGGCAACATCATCATACGCAAACCCATAAGCCAAATTATCGATATTAATTCCTGGTAAATGCCAGAATTTAGAATAATGATTGGTTGGATTTACTTGATAATATTTCGATGCATCATACCAATTCTGCTGTCCAGGATTTGTCGTTGTTGTATTTACCACATGTCGATTAATGGCAGCTGTTAATTGCGACTGAATCACAAGATCTAAATCTCCGTCCACCAATCTTCTGTCCAAAACGCCTTTTCCTTCAAGAGCTTCCTGCGTTGTTGGTCGGTTTTGAACGCGTCCTGTTCTTCCAACAAAAGCTCCAGACTGCCCAACCATTTCTAGCTGCTCGCCAATTACTCTTCCTTTGAATACTCCCGCATCTCCTGCATAAAAAATCAAATCTTCATTTTTGTATTTATTCCAAATTGCGTCGATATATGATTTTAAATAGTTTGCGTATGGCCCTGATCCTTCGGCATAAGCTGGAGTTTTAGACGGAGCTGTAATTTCTCCAGTTGCATCATTGACACAACCTTGAAATTCTGCTGGAACATTTGCTTTAAAAGCAGCAACAATATCAGCGTGCTTTTTCAAGTCTCCCACTTTCTTTTGATAACCGTTAGCACCAAACAGCTCCAATCCCATTGGATATTTGTATGAATCTACTCTTGTTGGATTTCCGAAGAAACCATATTGATTATTAGTCAATTCGATCATTTCATACAAAATTCCCTGATTTGGATCTGTAGCATTCTGCGGATTTGGCGATGCGTATCCTGACGGAGCTCCGTTAGCACCAAAAAAGTAAAAATACAACTGCGAACCTTTAGAAATAAAAACTCGACATCCTGCTATTAATGGAAGTGTAAAGGTCTTGTTTGGAATTTCACTCAACTTAGTAAAACAAGCGGCATATTTGGAGTTTTGCCCTGGTCCTGTATTTCCGCCATAAGTGGGTCCTGTAACTGTGTTGTAAGAAGCGCTCATTGGCAAAACCTGACTTGTTTTGGCATTTACCCAAACGTGGTTTCCTGTAGTATAATCGATTCCTACAATGGCAACATATAAATCGCTGTCGGCAAACGTCGAATTATTACTAATCGTAAATGGTACAGGCCCTTGAGCATGCATTAGGCTTGAAAACACTAAAAAAAGTGTCATCAAAAAAGAAAATTTTTGAAGTCTAATTTTATTCATATCTAAATAGTTTTGGGGTTAATAAATAGATTCTAAAACCAAAGTCATTTTCAAATAAATGACTAACTAAATCCGTCAGGTACAACTGGTATGCCCTCCTTGAATTGCACCCAACGGATTTAAAAATTATTTCTTAATTAACTTCTTACTCCAGCTTTTTTGATCTGATTTGAAGTTTAGAATATAGATTCCTCTGCGAAGTTTGCTCACGTCAATTACGCTTTCATTTCCTTGAGGCTTGTTTTGCAAAATTAAAGTCCCAGAATTATCATAAATCGTAATGACTTTATTGTCTAGGTTTTCAGGAGATGAAACTTGAACATAATTTGTGGTCGGATTTGGATACACTGCAAAAACAGGTTCTTCAGCCAGAGGTTCTTCAGCAACATTCAAAGCCATTTTAGCCGTTGAAGACGATCCATAAGCTTCAATTTCAAATAATGAATATCCGTAAGGAGCCAAAGCTTTTGCTGTACATAAAATGCGAAGATATCTTCCCGTTCCGCTTACCGCTAAATCATCCGTTCCGCCATCGCTTGCCGTTTGTGTACTGATTGTTTCATTTTCGGTGAAAACATTATCTGTAGAAAGCTGTACTTTATATTGAGTTGCATAAGCCGCTTCCCATTTTAAAACAACTCTGTTAAGTGTGTAATTGCTTCCTAAATCAACATAGATCCATTCTGTCGCATTGGCAAAAGAACTTGCCCATCTTGATGCTGTGCCGTCTCCGTCAGTTGCTTTATTTGCAGAAAGCGTTGTATTTTCTTCCGTAGACGCAGTTGCTGTTTTGCCTAAAACTAAATTGACATTTGGGTTTGATGTAATAGTACGAACTATAACATCGCTGAAAACCCCTGTTGCTAAAGTTCCGTTCGCGTGAGATGTCACTGCCATTCCAACATAAATCGTATTGGCCATTGCTATGTTTTTGGGAGTTCCAACTTGTATCCATGTCGTTCCATTATCAGATGAATAAGAAGTGAATGTGTTTCCAGATCTTACGATACGAATCCATTTTGGAGCTGTTCCTGCCACAACTTGGGCTGTTGTTACTCCAGAAGTTGCTTCTCTAGATAAAAATTCTATACCGGCTGCAGCACTTACGTCTGTCATGGCATGTTTAGAAGTCGGCGTAAGTGTTTCACGGAACATTACTCCAGCTTTTGCATACGTATTGGTATTCGTTAACGAATTTACTTTAGCAATAATTTCAGCATCTCCTGTAATAGACTGATTTACAAATTGAAATTGATCGCTTGTTTCCCAAATATCATTTCCTGAACCTTTAATTGTGAAAGTTCCGTTAGAATGTGATGCTTCTCCCGCAGGGGTAACAGCTCCTAAATCGGTGCTAATCCAAGGTGATGGCAATCCTGCTGGTGTTTCGGTAGAAACTAAATTTAAAGCTCTGATATTATCAAAATAATAGGTATTTCCAGAATTCGTTCCTGGTTCAAATAAAAATACAAAGCGGTTTACTTCACTATCTAAAGTCGAAGCATCGGGCGTACTCACATATGTAAAAGTAATGGTGTGCCAAGTATTGGTTTGTTTGACAACGCCTTGATAAATACTGTGTCTGCCAACAGGATAATTTGCAGGAACCGAAGCACTGCTTTCTGCCTGCCAAGAAATTATAGAGCCAACCGGCGCGGATGTGTAAACATCCATGGCGAATTTTTTAGTCCCCGCTTTAAAATCTCCAATATTGTTTAAAGTCGTATTGAAAGAGAAATTGTCATACATTTCAGTGGACTTACGAACGTATTTTCCAACATTCGAAGAAGTATTAATTCCTGCTGCATTCGGATTTGCTGTATTTGGTGTATACGTTCCGATAGCATCTCTAAAAGTAATATTATGGGTATTTTGATAATCTTCGTAAACAACTCCAGGTGTAAAAGTATCTGGCAGTTTGGTTGAACCAATTCTGATATTATCAAAATAATACGTATCGTTTGTATAAGAACCTGAATTAAACAATAAAACCATTTGGTTTACTGCCAAATTCGAAGTTCCAGCATCTGGACTTGAATTATAATAGAAAGTCAAGGTTTCCCACTGGTTTTGTTTGGTAGTAATAGCCACGTAATTACTATTTCTTCCCGTTGGATAATTGGCAGGGAGCGATGTTGCGCTGTTCTCAAAATTCATACTTACAACCGTTCCAACTGGTGCCGAAGTATAGACATCAATCATGATTTTATTGGTCTGATTTTTAAATAAACCAGCATCTTCAATGGAAGTTTGTGTATTAAAGAAAAGTACATCGTATTGTTCTGACGAGTTTCGAACATACCTCGCCACATTTGCAGACGAATTAACAGAATTTGATCCCGGATTTGCCACAACAGAATACGTTCCCGTTGTCGTTCCTTTAATAATTTTATTGATGCCATCGTAGTTTTGCAGAACATCTGTAGCAATAATTGGTTTTTCTGGCGCTGCTTTTGTCAATAAATTATCAAAATAATACGTCGCTCCAGAATTAGAATTCGATTCAAAAAGAATTACGACATTATTGATTGATAAAGCGCTCGTATTTGGGTCGATTACTTTTTCGAACTCAAATTCAATCGTTTCCCATTTGTTCTGAACTGTTGTCGTAGCTTTAAAACCGCTATGTCTTCCTGACGGATAATTCGTTGCAGTCGTAACGTTACTGTTTTCTAACTGCATGGATATTTTTGTTCCAACAGGAGCAGAAGTATAAATATCAAACGAAAGTCTTTTTCTTCCGTACACATAATCATTCGCATTAGTTATGGTTACATTTCTGATATTTAAAACATCATACAATTCGCTAGAATTTCGAACGTATTTACCAACCAAGGCAGAAGTGTTAATTCCTGTAGCAGAAGGATTAGCTACCGCTTCTGTCAAAACTCCAGTTTTTACAGGATATAAAACATTTCGATTACTTTGAAAATCCTCATGTATTTTTTCAACTGGCAATGCCGGTTCAGTGGTAACCGCTAGTTTGTAATTGTTGACACTACAACCTGAAACTGTTGCAGCTACAGAAACATCTCCTCCAGAAGTTCCCCAATTTACAGTAATCGAATTTGTTCCCTGTCCTGATGCAATTGTTGCTCCTGCTGGAACTGTCCAGTTGTAGGTCGCCCCCGCAATTGCATTAACAGAATAGGTTTTACCAGTTTCATTTTGGTATACTTTGTTATCGCCTGTTACCGCATATTTAAAACTCCCATCGTAAACACGAACATAATCGACTTGTAATTTTGCAGGAAAATCACCTGGAACTGGCGCTACTCCCGCTCCATTAACACTAGTGTAAGGCGTTCCGGCACTACCAACAGCCAGATTTAAAATAATATAAAACTGATTATCATTAAAAGGCCATCCGCCGTTTACAGTTGTATTTGGTGTTGCTGTATGAAATAGTACATCATCAACAAACCATTTTATAAAGTTTGGTCCCCATTCAACTGCATAAACATGAAAATCAGAAGATAAATCGGTTGGAGAACTATAGCTCCTTCCTGTAAAATGATATCCGTTTCCATCATAATGAATAGTGCCATCTACAGATTGCGGATTTCTGTGTTTGGCTTCCATAATGTCAATTTCACCAGTATACGGCCAATTTCCATTTACGGGAAGCATCCAAAAAGCAGGCCACGCTCCCTGGCCATTAGATAACTTCATTCTAGCTTCAACTCTTCCGTATTTTAAAGCGTACTTCCCTTCTGTTGTTAATTTAGAAGAAGCATACGGCTGATCTGGAAACTGTGACGTTGGCTGATATTTAGCCTCAATGTTCAAGTAACTATTCGTTCCTTCTTTTACAATTGTTGCCTGATTTGGTTCGTAACGCTGCGCTTCGGCATTTCCAAATCCGCAGAGCGATGGACAGCCGTTTCCTGAGATGCTTTGCCATTTGGTTAAATCGACTGCCGTACCATTAAATTCATCAGACCAAACAAGCGTATTACATTGAGCTTGGGCTTTCAGAAATGGCAGCAGTACAAATAAAACTGCAACACAAAATTGTTTTAATAAATAAGAATTGCTTTTCGGTGGTCGGCCGAAAAAAAAGTCATTTTGCTTCATTTTAAATAGGTTTTTAGTTAGTAAATGTTATTTCTTCAATAAATGCCATTTAAAAAAAATAGTTTGTATTTTCCGACAATAACAACGCAATATTAACTAAAAAATCAGGCAAGACTTACATTTTTGAGTACGGTTTGACTACGGTACTATCGAAGAAATGTAACAAATCATCGATGAAAAGCATAAAATCACTAAAAATTGCACTTAAATGAGAAAAATTAAAAATTGAGAATAAATTCGGTAATATTTGCTTCAGAAGGAAGCTGCAATTTTTTACGAATGCGATAACGCGTATCTTCCACACCTCTTACAGAAATTCCTAAGAGCGGTGCAATTTCCTTAGTATTGAAATTCATTCGCAAGTAAGCGCATAATCGCATATCGCGCGGAGTCAATTCTGGATAACTTGATTTTAATCGCTGCATAAAATTATCATGCAGCTGATTGAAAATTTCCTCAAACTCATTCCAATGTTTATCGCCCTGCAATTCATGATCGATCAATTTATTTATTTTAGTTAACAAACTGAAATTGACATTAGGATCATTCTTCTTATCCATTTGTCCAATGAGTTCTTTTATAGAAAGCAGAATTTCATTTAAATGGATAAGATTGACAGTGTTTGAAGCTACTTTAGCGTTTTTGAGATTAATCGTTGTTTCAAGATTCTCCCGCATTATCACCATATTTTCTTGTTCTAATGCCAATTTTTGTTCATTAAGTTCAGCACGGTTCTGCAGTAATTCTTTTTCCTGATTCAAAATCAATTGCTGGCGGTCACGTTCCGCAAGATTTTTTTGGTATTTGATAATCGTATAAATCAAAACACCAAAGAGAATTAAATATAAAATATAAGCCCAAATCGTTCTGTACCAAGGCGGTAAAATTTCAAAGTGAAACACAGCTTCTTCGCTTACAGCATCATAAATATTTTTTGCCCTTACATGAAATACATATTCATTTTCAGGTAAATTGGTATATTCCTTTTCGGTTTGAAGACTGTATTCCGACCATTTTGGTTCAAAACCTTCCAGCCAGTATTCATATTTTGTAGCATCGGCTTCATCATAAAAAAGGGAAGAAAAAGAAAAATGAACGGCATTATTGGAATACGATAAAAGTCTTGAAATTTCTTTTTCTACAGATTTTGTTTTATTCGGAAGCACATCGTAACGACTTGAAAACAGGAGACTGTCTTTTGGAAAAATACATTTAACTTCTGAAATTACAGCTTTGTATTTGGTTTGGTATTTCTTGTTTTTAACTGAATTATAATGAATTAAACCATCCTGTGTTCCAAAAAAGACATCGCCGTTTGTTGTTGTCTGAATATTTTCGAAACCTGGAACATATAAATATCTAAGTTTTCTAAACGGAAGTTCTTCAACATCAAAACTGCCATTTGCTTTTTTAGTCATTTTCCCAGTATTTTCTCCAGAGACGTACCATATATTATTTAGATTATCCTCTTTTAATAACCGAATATGATTTTCCATTCCCAGATATTTTTTAAAAATAGCGTCTGGAATCATTTTGTTTGAAGACGTACTTTGTCTGTAAACCCCTTTTGTCGTTCCAAAAAAGATCTGATTATCAATTTTAAAAGTATTCAAAAATAAACTGGACGGAAAACCATCTTCTTGATTATAAAACTGGACATTAGAAACCGAGTCGAATGCGGTAGTAAATTGAAGTTTAAAAATTCCTTTGTAACCGTGAGCAATCCAGAAATTGCCGTTCTTGTCCGTTTCAATTATACGGCTGCTTTCCTGAAAACCTTTTATTTCATGCTGATACACCCAAGAATTATTTATTTTTTTTAGAAGATATAAACCATTGTAACCACCTGCAAGCAGTAAATCTGTGTGATTTGGAACTAAAATCCCTTTCCAAGCGCCGTCTACTTTTGCTAGTATTTTTGCCGAATTACCAGACACTTCATATATTCCGTTTTTTTCAAAAGCCAAAAGAGAATTTCCAAAAACGCCAATATTCCAAACATTTTCAGACATGCCAGAAATATGCTGAAAGTTGGCATTTTCACGTTTTCCGTTTTTATAAGCTTCCCAATCGAGCGAGAACAAACCATTATCTGTAGCGATGTATAACTTGTTTTGATAAATTTGACTGCAGTATATTTTGGTTTCTGAATTTGATGTGTCCAAAATCTTAGACAAAGGCGAAGAAATCTGGATCATCGAAATACCTTCTTTAAGCGTAACCCATAAATTTCCTTCTTTATCAATTTTAAGATTTGTTACATAATCATTTTGCAAACCTATTTGTTTGTTGATATGTTGAATCAAATTTCCTGAACCATCTATAACTATCAATCCTGTTTGGCGGGTTCCAATTCCAAAATATCCATCCGAAAGCTCAATTCCAGCAGAGATTTGATTTTGCTTTAATAAATAATCAACTTCCGTTACAAAAGGTTTTATTTGATTATCGGAATAAATAAAAAGACCATTCTTTTGTGTGCATAATAAAAGTCCTTTTTTTGTTTTAAAGATCTTTCTAATCTTCATGCCAGCAAATTTCTGCGCATTTGAAATTGGAATTAATACATCGTTTTTTAATTTCAATAATCCTCTTTCATTATCTAAAACATAAATCTCTTTATTGACTTCAAAAAAATCATCAAAACTAGAATTTGATTTTAAAACCTTGATTTTATTATTCTTATAAATAAATATTCCTTCGTAAGAGAAAAAAATTACATTCCCATTTTGAATAGTAATATGAAGAACATCTCCAAAATTTCGAGCTGAAACAGGAAGTAATTTAACCAGCGAAGTGTATCGATATTGCCCATTAGGCAATTGCGTTGTAAAACCAAAATCGCCTTGCGCTCCAACATAAATTTTATCGTTTTTTTCGATTGCAAGCGACCGAACCATACTTCTGTTTTCAGGCTGTGTAACAATACTCCATCGTACACCGTCGAACTGCATGATTCCGAAGTGATTGGCAAAAAACATCATGCCTTTAGAATCTTGTACAACATCTCCATTTTCGGAAGCTGCTTTATAAGTTTTCGGATTATAATTGGTTATAAAAGGAACACCAATCTTTTTAATTTGGGCTTCGATTGGAGAAACGAGTAATAGTGATAGAACTAAAATTCTAATTATAAATTTCGTCATTTTGTCTGTCTGTAGGTTAATTGCATGTGACTTTTGGGAAATCACATTCTAAAAAAATGACTCTTTGGGAAAAGTCTTTTTCTAGCTAAATCATCCGATTTTTCTAATGAAGCATTACAAATTCATCATAAAAAACTCATTAAAAAAACGAATGTACAAACTCAAATATATGAAATTTAATTTTAATGTAACAAATTACATTTGTTTTTAAGAATATGAAAATTAGAAAAAATAGAAATTTGATCTCGCTTTAAGAGATACTTCACGTTTCCTTCGACTTCGCTCAGGATGACAATTACACCTAATTACTGTCAGACTGAGCGAAGTCGAAGTTTTACTCAGAACCTGAAACCTGAAACTTGAAACCTAAAACAAATCAAACTCCAATAATATCACTCAGTTCCTCATAAGTATAAAAAAGCAGTGCGCCTTCTTCTTCCAAATCTGAGTTGTTATAACCATTGGCAAGTCCAAATACTCTAAATCCACCATCTATTCCAGCTTTCACGCCAGCTTTACTGTCTTCCAGAACTATACAGTCACTTACCTCAAAACCCATTTCATTTGCGGCATACAAAAATATTCCAGGATCTGGTTTCCAGCTGTTAATTTGATAGGAACTGAAAATCTTATTTTCAAACTTATCCAATAAACCAGATGCCTCAAGATTTAATCTGATTTTTTCAACAGGTCCGCTTGACGCCACACAATAGGCAATATTCAATTTTTCTATAAATGACACTACGCCTTCCATGGGCTTTACTTGTGTTTTAAAAGCTTCGAAACTTTTTTCACGGTATTCTGCTTCAAAAGATTCCGGCAGTTTTGCTCCGATAGCATCTTCGATATGAAGAAAACAATCTTTTAAATTTCGACCGTTAAAATTTCGGTATGCATCTTCAATTTCCATTTCAAAACCATACTCCGCTGCCATTTCAAGCAGTATTCCGTTGCCAATTTTTTCTGTATCTACCAAAACTCCATCGCAGTCGAAAATAATACACTTCACATCCATATTCTTATTTCATTTTAATTAATCTGATAAATGATTCAGATGATAAGAATGTAAATTACAAAAATTATCTCATTAAGAAAACAAAGAAATTAAAGTGAAGCCGAAATTTTAGAAATCATTTGAACGATAAAATCGGCTTGAGCAGGATTTATTTTTTTTAAGGCATCGTGCGTTTGAAACCACTCTCCTCTGTCGACTTCAGGGAAATTTGCTAGTTTCCCAGATTTTGGAGGCCATTCCATTTCAAAATCATTGCTTTTTAGCAGCGTTTCATCAAATTCAAATTCAACCGCCCAAGCATGAACAACTTTACCAGATTTCAATTTTACGTATTGCAGTTTTATGAAATCTCCATCAACCTCAAAACCAGTTTCTTCTTTAAATTCTCGTATGGCAGCCTCCAGCGGATCTTCGTTATCTGTAAACTCTCCTTTGGGAATCGACCAAGATTCTAAATCTTTGTTTTTCCAAAATGGTCCGCCTGGATGAACTAGAAAGAAGAATACTGTTTTATCAATGAATTTATAGGCTAATATGCCGGCGCTTTGTTTCATTTTATCTTGATTTTAATATTTAAAGATAAGTTTAAATTATTAACTTTCTTGTGACTTACTCTCACTATCAATAATTTGTACATATTTACTCCAATAGTGTATTTCTGTTTGCTTTTTGATTTGTATTTTTATGAAATAAAAAAGCAGCATCCAAAATGAAAAAATATCTTTTACTTACCGCAATTCTGGCAACGAACTTTACAGTTCAATCTCAAAACAAAACAATTACAATTATCAATAATTTGCCTGTAAACCGAGAATTTGAAACAGTTGAATTAACTAAAAAAACGCTGGGATTAAAAGCAGATGCTAAACTTGAAAATTATGCTGTAAAAGAAATTAGCAGCAATTCATTTCTAGAAACCCAGACTGTAGACAATGACGGCGACGGAATTATGGATGTTCTTTTGTTTCAGCCCAAAATAAAAGCTTCTTCAAAGCAAGATTTTGAGGTTCTAGTCGGTACAAATCCTTCTGCGTCCAAAGTCGTTAGCTGTTATTCACGATTTGTTCCAGAAAGAACAGATGATTACGCTTGGGAAAACAACAAAGTCGCTTTTAGAACTTACGGTCCTGTGGCTCAAAAAATGGTGGAAGAAAATATTCCAGGCGGAACATTAACCAGCGGAATCGATGCCTGGCTAAAAAGAGTGGAATATCCAATTATTAATAAATGGTATGAAAAAACCACAAACGGAACTGGAACGTATCATAAAGATACTGGAGAAGGACTTGATAATTTTCAGGTGGGTCCAAGCCGAGGTATTGGCGGAATTGCTGTAAATGTGGATGGTAAATATTATTTTTCTAAAAATTTCATCAGCTGGAAAACTATTACGAATGGTCCGATCCGAACGAGCTTTATTTTAACCTACGCTGATTGGGATGCGAAAGGCAATAAAATAACTGAATCAAAATTGATCAGTTTGGATTATGGAAGCCAGCTTTCTCGCTTCGAAATCAATGTTACTGGAACTAAAACTATTGCTGCTGGTTTGACACTTCATGATAAAAAAGGAACTACAGGAACAAATTTAGAAAAAGGCTGGCTAAGTTACTGGGAGCCTATTGATGATTCTGAAATTGGAATGGGTTTAGTAGCGCCAAAAGGTTCTTTAATTAGCTTTGATAATCATGTTACCGATGAAAAAGATTTAAGCAATCTATATGGAAATATCTCTGTAAAAAATAATAAAGCAATTTATTATGCTGGTTTTGGATGGAAAAAAGGAAGTCCGTTTCAAACTAAACAAGAATGGGAAACTTATTTGAGTGCTTTTGCTGAGAAGATTAATAATCCTTTGATGGTGAAGGTTAAAAAATAGATTTCATTCTTATTTTTGTCATTTCGACGGAGGAGAAATCTTCACAAGCGACTCTACAAAGTTTGGTGACTTTCTTTGTGGAGCTTCTTACGGAGATTTCTCCTCCGTCGAAATGACAAAAATAGCGTATCACGCGTATTTAAATCATTTCCTAATAGGAAAATAATTCTCTTTCAAAATAATCTCCAGCGGAATATAATGCGTCCGTTCAGTCTCTTCTTGTAGAACCAATTTCTTATACAAATAATTAATCCCCATATAACCCTGGTCTTCTGGCCTTTGATTGATTAAAAAATCGATTATGCCTTTGTTTAAATATTCAATATTTTCTTTCAACAAATCAAAACCAATAATACGGACACCTTTTATATTATTTTTTTCTAAAAATCCAGCGACAATATACGCTCTGGAATTTGGCACAAAAATGCTGCTTACGCCAGAGAACATTTCCAAATTCAACTGATCTATTTTGGAATCTTTTAAGGTGACTTCTGAAAATTTAAAATTCGTCAGTTCGTTATGATCTTTAAAATAAGAATAAAATCCATCGATGCGCTGTAAGTATACCGAAGTACTTTCAATTTCTCTGGTAATTTTAAAAATCAAAACTTGTCTCTCATTCTTCACTGCAAAACTGATCAATCTTCCCGCTAAATAACCGCTCTGAAAAGCATCTTGCCCTACGTACGCATGTTCATTTCCTTCAGAAATATTAGAATCAATCATTACAACTGGAATATTCTTCTTTTGATATTCTTTTAAAAACTGAACAGAATCTTCATAAAATATAGGCGCAAATAATAAACCGTCACAATCAAACTGCATAACTTTTTGAACAGTTTCTTGAAATGAGATCAGATTGTAATCGTAGAAAAAATAATCCAATACAATTCCGAATTTGCTAAACTCCAAGGCTGCTTTTTCAATTCCGTCAACCTGACTTTTCCAATATTCCAATGTTTCAGACTTTGGAAGAAAAACTGCAAAATGAAATTTTTTATTTAAAGCGAGATTACTTGCCAGTATATTTCTTTTATAACCAAATTCCTCAATTATAGCATTAACCTTATCCACAGTTTCCTGCGCCACTTGCCCGCGCTTGTGTATAATTCTGTCAACTGTTCCCGGAGAAACATTCGCTAATTCGGCAATTTTCTTAATTGTTATGATATTGATTCTTTTTAAGTTAAAAAAATAAAAGCAGTGCAGTAAATTTAATTTATTTTATTAAAAATAAGTTGTTTTACACTTCATTTTACATACATTTGTAAAATACCGTGTACGCACACGCAAATATACACATAACATTAAAAAAACAATTCTTTTTTCTGTTAATCAACTAAAATACACGATTAAAAAACTAAATAATATCTAACCAAATGATAGTAGATTCACTACACAACGCAGCAAAATATTACGGTCTGCATCCCAATTTTAAAAAAGCATTCGATTATGTAAATCAAAATGATATTGCCAATTTGGAAGAGGGTGCTTTTGAAATTGGCGAAGGTTTAAAACTAATTGTAATTGTCGGACAAGGAAATACGAAAGAAGAAGCCGTTAAAGGTTTTGAATGCCACGACAAAAACATAGACATTCAGATTTCAATAAAAGGACCAGAAACTTTTGCTTGGAAACCCAGAGAAAAATGCGTAAACCCAAATGGCGATTACAGCGACGAAAGAGATGTTCGATTTTTTCATGATGCCCCAGACACTTTCTTTCAATTGCAGGAAAAACAATTTGCCATATTATTTCCTGAAGATGTACACACAGCGATGATTGGCGAAGGTGAATTGAAAAAAATTGTAATTAAAGTAAAAATCTAAGCCATGAGTACAATTCAGAATTCTATTGATGTCATTGTAAAACAAGGAATGCTTCCTTTGTATTTTAATGCTGACGAAAATAAAAGTATCGCTGTTTTAAAAACACTTTACAACGTAGGAATTAGAGCGGTGGAATATACAAGCAGAGGCCCTGAAGCTCTTTCTAATTTTAAGAAATTAATTGAAATTAGAAACGCTGAAATGCCTGGAATGCTTTTAGGAATTGGTACTATTAAAAACTTAGCGCAGGCAGAAACTTATTTCTTGGCTGGAGCTGACTTTTTTATAAGTCCGGGTTTTGTTCCTGAAATAGCTTCATTTTTAATTGGTAAAGAGGTTTTATACGCGCCTGGATGTATGACTCCTACTGAAATTATTGCAGCTGAGAATGCCGGAGTTCAATTCATCAAACTTTTCCCTGGAAATATTTTAGGGCCAGACTTTATGAGTGCTATCAAAGATGTTTTTCCAAACTTAATTTTTATGCCGACTGGAGGCGTTGACACTACTCGCCAAAGTATTGAAACTTGGTTTAATGCTGGAGTTTCTGCTGTGGGAATGGGAAGTAAATTAATCAGTAAAAATGTTATGGAATACGAAGCTTACGATACAATCGAAAATGAGACTAAAAGAGTATTAGAACTGATTGGAACAATAAGAGGTTAAAATTAAAATTCCAATTTTTGAAATACCAAATTCTAAATTCCAATTTTTAAAATACCAAATTCCAAACTCAAAGCGGAATCAGATAAACTTAAAAATTAAACTAAATGTTAATCATACTTTATCTTTCAAATTGAAATTTGGAATTTAAACTATTGATTTTTTAAATAACTAAATAATGGATTCAATATTCAATCTAAAAGGTAAAATTGCACTTATAACAGGTGGTGCGGGAGTATTAGGAAGCAACTTTGCAAACGTTCTGGCTAAACAAGGTGTTGTTGTTGGAATTGTTTCTCAATCGCTGGAAAAAGCAGAGAAAACGGTACAAAACATAGAAGCAAATGGCGGCCAGGCATTTGCCATTCAGGCGAATGTTTTAAACAAAGAAGAATTAGAAAGGGCAAAAGATTTTATCGTAGAAAAATACGGTCGTCTGGATATTCTAATTAACGCTGCAGGAGGAAATATGCCGGGTGCGACAATTCAGCCCGACCAAGCTGTTTATGATATGAAAACAGATGATTTGCAAAAGGTTGTCGATTTGAATATTATTGGAACTATGCTTCCATCTCAGGTTTTTGCGGCGCTTTTTGCTAAGCAGAAATCAGGAAATATCATTAATATTTCATCGGCATCGGCACAAAGACCTTTAACTAGAGTTGTAGGTTATTCGGCATCAAAAGCGGCAATTGATAACTTCACACAATGGATGGCAGTTGAACTGGCTCAAAAATATGGCGAAGGAATTCGTGTAAACGCTATTTCTCCTGGGTTCTTTATTGGCGAACAAAACCGCGCTTTATTATTGACTCCAGAAGGAAAACTGACTCCGCGCGGCGAAAAAATCATCGATCATACACCAATGGGAAGATTTGGAACTCCAGAAGATATTGACGGTGCGCTTTTGTTTTTATGCAGCGATATGTCAAAATTCGTAACTGGAACAATCTTAAAAGTCGACGGAGGTTTTGCTGCAACAAGCATTTAAGATTTCTCACGTCCTGCAGGGTTTCTAAAACCTTGTAGGTATGTTTTTTATTTATATAGATGATAATTTAAACCTACAAGGTTTTGGAAACCTTGCAGGAATCAAACCAAAAACAAATAAAACATGGAACAAACATTAAGATGGTTCGGACCAAATGACCCTGTTTCTTTACAAGATATTGCACAAACGGGAGCAACTGGAATTGTAACCGCATTACATCATATTCCAAACGGAGAAGTTTGGAGTATCGAAGAAATCATTAAACGAAAAGTCGAAATTGAACACGAAAACGGCGATCCTAAAAAAGGAGCTTCTGGTTTAACTTGGTCGGTTGTCGAGAGTATTCCGGTTCATGAAGACATTAAAAAGCAAACTGGAAATTACCTTCAATACATTGAAAATTATAAAGAAAGTATTCGAAATCTGGCTTTATGCGGCATCAAATGTGTCTGCTATAATTTCATGCCCGTTTTAGACTGGTCAAGAACCGATTTATCTTATACGGTTGAAGACGGTTCTAAAGCACTTCGTTTTGACATTAATGCTTTTGCGGCTTTTGAATTGTTCATTTTAAAAAGACCAGGCGCAGAAAAAGAATATTCTGATACTCAAATTCAAAAAGCTAAAAGCTACTTTGAAGCCATGACAGATGAAGATAAGGTAAAATTACAGCGCAATATTCTAGCGGGACTTCCAGGTGCTGAAGAAGCTTATACAGTTGAAGATTTCTTAGTAACTTTAAGTGCTTATAATCATATTGACAGACGGGCTTTAAAAGATAATTTATTTTACTTTTTACAGGAGATTATTCCAGTTGCCGAAAGTAAAGGTGTCTTAATGGCCATTCACCCTGACGATCCGCCCTACCCTATTTTAGGTTTGCCTAGAGTGGTAAGTACGGAAGAAGATTTAGTGGAATTAATGAATGCAGCACCTTCTCCATCAAACGGATTTACCATGTGTACAGGTTCTTATGGCGTTAGAGCCGATAATGATTTACCTGGAATTGTAAGACGTCATGGCGATAAAATGAATTTTATTCACTTAAGAAGTACGCAGAGAGATGAGGAAGGAAGTTTCTACGAAGCCAATCATCTTGAAGGTGATGTTGATATGTACGAAGTGGTAAAAGCAATTTTAGAAGTCGAAAAAAGTAATAACAGCAAGTTACCAATGCGTCCAGATCACGGTCATCAAATGCTGGATGATTTGAAGAAAAAAACAAATCCAGGTTATTCTGCGATTGGCCGTTTAAGAGGCTTGGCAGAATTGCGAGGACTTGAATTGGGAATTAAGCGATCTTTATAATTTGCTTGCCAAGAAGGCGCTGGGTTGCGATTTATTCAAAGCCACAGATTAAAAGGATTAAGGAGATTTTTTCACGCAGATTTAAGAAGATTATTTTTAAATAAATTATCTGCTTAAATCTGCTTAAATCTTTTTAAAATCTGTGTGAAACAAAAACTTCGCATCTTAGCGCCTTCGCGGCAAACAAAAAAAAACTAACTAACCACACAACCACAAAAAACCATGATTCGTCCAGCCATAACTATCTTTTGCAGCCTTGTTGTAAATATTACAATAGCGCAGGAATTACCCAAAATTCTATCTCATAAAACCAATTACCTGCCAGATTTTAGCTATGCAGGTTATCATTTTGGAGAAAGCAAACTTCCAGAAACCGAAGGAAAAATTATTAACGCCGCTGATTTTGGCGTAAAAGTAAATGACAATCTAGACGACTCAAAAGCATTACTCAAAGCTTTAAAAGCAGCAAACGCAGTCGATGGAAATGTAATTTTACAATTACCCGCAGGCCGAATTATTCTAAGCGATATTCTCTACATCGAAAGAAGCAATTTTGTACTTCGCGGTGCAGGTTCTGGTGAAAACGGAACTGAAATCTACTGCCCAAGACCAATGATGTATCTTAAAGATCCTGAATCTCTTGCGGAACTTAGAGAATACCTAACCTCTTTTGATAAAAGACAACGCGAACCCGAAAATAATATTGACTTGCCTTTTTCGCAATATGCATGGTCGGGAGGATTTATCTGGACACAAATTCCGAATGAACGTGTGAAATCTTATTTGGATAAATATGAGCCTGAACCTAATGTGTTAGCAAAAGTCAGTTCTGGAAAAATGGGTGAATTTGTCATTAATATTTCCGAAGTGAAAAATTTAAAAGTCGGAGATATTGTCGAATTGCAGTTGTTCAATAAAGATGGAGAAAACGGCGAAATTATAAAAGATTTATATCAAGGAGCAAAAGTCAAACCTGGTTCGCATCATTGGAAATTTCCAAAACTTCCAATTGTAAGACAGCAAGTTGAAATCGCTAAAATTTCAGGTTCAAAAATTACTTTAAAAACACCTTTAACCATTTCGATAAAACCAAGTTACCAAGCACAACTCGTCGAATGGAAACATTTAAATGAAGTCGGAATCGAACATCTTCGGTTTACTTTTCCAGATATTCCGAGAGTGGCGCATCACGTAGAACCGGGAAATAATGCAATTTTCTTAACGCGGCTTTTTAACAGCTGGGTAAAAGATGTTAAAATTACCAATGCCGACAGCGGTATTCTAGCCGAAGAAGCTTCTAATGTAACCGTTCAGGATATCATTACCGATGGCCCTCATTTATCACATTATACCGTAACTTTGGGAGGCGTTTATAATGTTTTAGTCAAGAACTTAAAAATCTACAATAAAGCAGTTCACCCGTTGAGTTTCAATACTTTTTCTACCAAAAATGTATATCAAAATTGTGAGATTTTTGAAGACGCTCTTTTAGACCAGCATTCGGGAGCAAATCATCAAAATTTATTTGATAATATTACGGTTCATATTACTGCTGATAAAAATAACAGCTATTATTTATTTGGCGGTGGCGGTGCTGATTACTGGAAACCTTCGCACGGACCTTTCAGTACTTTTTGGAACTTAAATGTTCAAGTTTCAAACCCAGATCAGGCTAAACCTATTTTATTGTATGGAATGAAAGACGGTGCTTTCGCCAGAATCATTGGCGTTCACGGAAATACTAAATTTGAAATTAAATACGATGTTGATCCTTATATTGAGTTTTTGAATACAGCCATTGAAAAAATTCCGTCACTATATGAGTATCAGCTTAAAAAGCGATTAGAATAATTTCGAAAAGTCATTAAAACAAAAGGTTTTATTTGTTCATTATAATCATTAATTAAGAATAGTTTGTCATTTCGACGAAGGAGAAATCTTCGTAAGCTGCTCCGTATAGGATGTTACCAATCTTTGTAGAGCTACTAGTGGAGATTTCTCTCCCGAAGCCTCGGGATCGAAATGACAAAAATGAGAAAAGCTTTGCGTTTTAGCGACTTTGCGAGATTAAATCATAAGTAAAAACTTTGCACCTTTGCCGCCTTTGCCTCTCTGAACCTTAAAAAAAAACGCTATGAAATTCAAAATAGCTCTTTTGTTTATCGTATTTATCAGCGGAAACCTGTTTTCCCAAAATAAATACCGCCTTAAAAACATCTCTACGACCGACGGCCTTTCGCAGAGTTCTGTCATTGCCATTCATCAGGACAAATTTGGGCAGATGTGGTTTGGTACGCGTGACGGACTGAATAAATACGACGGCAGCCGATTCACTATTTTTAGAAATGATGCCAATGATAAATCTTCTATCAGCAACAATGATATCCTTGCAATTGAAGAAGATAACTCGGGAAAAATTTGGGTGGGAACTTACAATGGCTTAAACTGCTATAATCCTATTTTGAATAAATTTACAAGATATCTGCATACCAAAGCCAATCACACCATAAGTAATAACGCCGTTTGGAGCATTAAGGAAATTGGCAGCGAAATGTGGTTCGGAACTTCAAAAGGATTAACGATTTATAATAAAAAATCTGGATTATTTACTTCGGTTTTTCATTCAGACGATGATGCTTCTACCCTTCCAAGCAATAATATTCTAAGTATTCTAAAAACCAAAAAAGGCGAAATCTGGATTGGAACTACAAAAGGTTTATGTCAGCTAACCAATCGAAAAAACGGTAAATTTCAGTTTAAAAATTATCCTCTCAATAATGTGGATTTATTGAATGTGCAGTCGGTTATTGAAGATAAAAACGGTAATTTATGGGTTGGAACAAAAAATAAAGGTCTTTTAAAATTCGATCAAAAACAGAAATCTTATGTTTCTTTTTTGGACAATGAAAAGTTCAGAGAAATTAATCCTGACATTCGATCTTTAGTAATTGACAATCAAGGTTCTTTATGGATTGGGGCTTATGACGGAATCTATATTTTAGGTTTGGATAAAAGTCTGCAGAAAATAAACAACAGCAATAACAGTAACGGAATCGACAAAGTTAAGTCACTTTTTAAAGACAAAAAAGGTTCTATTTGGATTGGCTGTTATTATAAAGGCGTGAATCTATGGGACGTTTCCAATGTCAATTTCTCTAACTACAATCAGAATTCGAAAAAGATCCCGATGAGTTTTGATGTTGTGAGTTCGATTATTGCAGATAAAAACCAGAACATTTATTTTGGAACAGAAGGCGGCGGCATTACGATTTATAATAAAAGTACAGAAACCACAAGTTACATCAACAGTAAAACTGGTCAAGGCAATAAAAATGACATCAAATCGATGTGCCTTTCTGAAGATCGTATTTTATGGATTGGTACTTTTTCTAAAGGATTATCTGCCTACAATACGATTACAAAAAGAATTGAAGACAATCGAATTGCTTCTGATTTAACGGATTTACTGAAAGAAACCGGCGTATATTCTCTTAAAACAGAAGGCAGTATTTTATGGATTGGAACTTTTGGAAAAGGATTAATTCGCTATAATACAACAGATAAAACTTTCCAGCTAATTGGAAACGACAATACAAAATCTGTTTTTCTGACCAATAATATTATCCGAACTATTTTAGTCGACAAACATAATTTTCTTTGGGTTGGAACTCAAAACGGACTGAACCGCATCCCGTTACGAAATTTTAATCCGAAGCAATATGCAATTCAGCATTTCTTTTACGATCATTCCTCTTTATCTGGCGATGATATTTTAACGTTGTTTCAGGATTCTCAAAACAAGATTTGGGTCGGAACAAAAGCAAAAGGACTTCATTATTTTGATGGAAAAAAATTCAACCGCATCAATCTCAGATTTGGAAGTACTTTAATTACTTCTATACATTCTATTTTAGAAGATGATGATAAAAACCTATGGATCAGCACCAATCAGGGAATTATCAAATACAATACAAATCAAAAAAACATTGTCATTTACGATCAAAAAGATGGTTTGGCGAGTAATGAATTCAATGATAATTCGGCTTTAAAATTAAGTTCAAATCAATTTTATTTTGGAAGTCCGTCTGGTGCGACTTATTTTGATGCATCCAAAATTTCCTTAAATCAATATGCACCTCAGGTTTTAATTACTGATTTGAAAATTAAAAATAAAACCATAAATCCAGGCGATTCAGCTGAAATTTTAGAGAAAAGCATTGGTTTTACGCAGACTATTACTTTAGATTATGATAAAGCCAATTTCTCTATAAACTTTGCGATTCCAAATTACATTCGATCCAAAAACAATCAATACAGCTATCGCTTAACGGGTTTGGAAAACAACTGGACAACTACAAAAAATTCAGAAGCCAATTTTGCTATTCAAAATCCGGGAACTTACACTTTTGAAGTCCGCGGTGCCAATAACGACGGCATTTGGAACAAAACTCCAACGACACTTACCGTAATTGTAAATCCGGCTCCTTGGCGCAGTATTTGGGCATTTTTGCTATACGGAATCATTATTGGGTTAGGATTATACGGTTTGATCTGGATTATGAAATCGAAAGCCAGATTGAAACAAAAACTCGAATTGGAATATCTGGAAAGCAAACGTGTGGAAGAAAACAACCGTGCTAAACTGGATTTCTTTACCAATATTTCGCACGAATTCAGAACACCTTTAACATTGATTTTAGGTCCGTTACAGCAAATTCTGGCCGATTATAACGGAACGAACGAAATGTATAAAAAGCTTTTAGTAATTGAAGGTAGCGCGAATCATTTGCTAAACTTAATTAACAGATTAATGGATTTTAGAAAACTCGAAAACGATCAGGCAACGCTGGAATCTGCAAACGGAAACATTGTAAAATTCACCAGGGAAATCTTTTTATCGTTTATAGAATATGCCAAAGACGGCGGTTACGAGTATACTTTTGAAACTGATGATGAAGAAATTCTGGTTTATTTTGACCGATACAAACTCGAACGTGTTTTTTATAATTTGATTTCCAATGCGTTTCGATATACACCAAAAGGCGGTTCAATCAACATTAAAATAAATCACGACCAAAAAAATCTTTTTATTGCTGTTGAAGATTCTGGAGTTGGTATTTCGGAAGAACACATCGATAAAATTTTTGATTTGTTTTTTGAAATTCCGATGCACAATCAAGTTCAAAAAAACTACAATAAAGGAACTGGAATTGGACTTTCGATTGTAAAAAACATTGTAAAACTGCACAAAGGAAATATTGATGTTAAGAACAAACCAACAGGCGGTGTGATTTTTAAGGTTACACTTCCGCTTGGGCGAAACCACCTTTTAGACAGCGAAATTATTCCCGATTTTAAAATCAGTGATGATATTGCACAATATACAGCACAATTAGAACCATCGGAAGTAATTGAAAACGAAGACATCGAAGATTTAATTGTAAATGACGAAAAACAAACGATCTTAATTGTTGAAGATCACAAGGTTTTGAGAAAGTTCATGAAAAACCTGCTCAAAAAAGACTATAATATAATTGAGGCCGAAAACGGAAAAATCGCTTTTGAAAAAGCACTAAAATTTGTTCCAAATTTGATTATCAGTGATGTTATTATGCCAGAAATGGTTGGAACAGAACTTTGTTCGAAAATAAAAGAAAACCTTAAAACCAGTCATATTCCAGTTATCCTTCTGACTTCAAGATCTTCATTGGTTTATAAATTTGAAGGATTGGAAAGCGGTGCAGATGATTATATCAGCAAACCATTCAATTTAATGGAATTCAGACTTCGCGTTAAAAACATTCTAAACACTACTGAACGTTTAAAAATCAAATTTTCAAGTGAAGACAGTTTTATTCCATCAGAAATCACAGTTTCTTCTTTGGATGAAGAATTATTGAAAAAAGCATTCAAGATTGTAGAAGAAAACATTTCAAACGAACAATTTGATATTCCCTTCTTCTGTTCAGAATTGGGTGTCAGCCGTACCATGTTATTTCTAAAAATCAAAGCTTGGACCAATTGCACGCCAAATGAATTCATTCACGAAATAAGATTAAAACGCGCTGCTCAATTATTAGAACAAAACAAATTAAATGTTTCAGAAGTAAGCTATAAAGTCGGTTTTAACAATCCGAAATACTTCAGCAAATGCTTTCAAAAAAAATACGGAGAAACGCCGTCGCAATACGCAGACAAATTTTATAAAAAGTGTGAGATGTGAAATGTGAGATGTCAGATGTTAGATGTCAGATGTGAAATGTGTGAATGTGAAAATTTGAATTGCTAGAATGTGAACATCTTTTACTTTTCACTTTTTACTTTCCACTTTTTACTTTCCACTTTTTACATCTGACATCTAACATCTGACATTTCACATTTCACTTTTCACTTTTCACTTTTCACATCTCACATCTCACATTTTACATTTTACGTAAACAATCCGCATTTTTAAAGGCTTAAAAAAGGGTATCTGTATTTTTAGATACCCTTTTTTGTATTTCTATTTCTTTTTTGGCTTCTACATTTGCCATATGAAAATCAAAAAAACAAACTTCTTATTACTACAGATTCTGTTTGTCATTGTGATAATCGCAATGAGTTTATTGCTTTTCTACTTTATCTAACTTATTAACCTTAAAACCAAAAAATGAATGTTTACAAACCAAAAAAACAAACCGTTTAAATGGTGTTTACTGGTATCTTTTTTACTGGTAAATTTCATGATGAATGCGCAGGAAAGAAAAGTAACTGGAAAAGTTACTTCGAGCGAAGATTTACTCGGACTTCCTGGGGCGAATGTCTATATTAAAAATTCATCTGTAGGCGCATCTGCAGATATGGACGGGAATTATACTGTTATTGTTTCAGAAAAAAATGCTGTTTTAGTTTTCAATTTTGTCGGATTTCAAACTGTAGAAATTCCAGTTGGAAACAAAACCGTAATCAACGTAAGTTTAAAACCGGATACAAAAGCTCTTGACGAAGTAATCGTAGTAGGTTACGGAACGCGTAAAAAAAGTGACATTACTGGTTCTGTATCTTCTGTAACAGCAAAAGAATTAACAGCGTTTCCGCTTTTAAATGCCGAACAAGCTTTGCAAGGCCGTGCTGCGGGTGTTTCTGTAATGACTAATAATGGTGGTGAACCTGGTGCTCCCGTAAAAATCAGGGTGCGTGGCGGAACTTCGATTAATGCCAGCGGTGATGCACTTATTGTAGTTGATGGTTTTGCAGGAGTTTCGATGCCGGCACCTCAGGATATTGCTTCTATTGAGGTTTTAAAAGATGCTTCGGCTACTGCAATTTACGGTTCTCGAGGTTCAAACGGGGTTATTATGGTAACGACTAAAAAAGGAAAACCAGGAAAACCTGTTATTGAATTCAGTAATTCGACTTCGATACAATCAGTAAATAACAAATTACATTTATTAAATGCCGATCAGTTTGCAGCGTACAGACAAAGTTTTACAACGCATACACAAGGTCCTGCAAATACAGACTGGCAGGATGTTATTTACCGAGATGGAATGATTTCGAATACACAATTGTCTTTTTCTGGCGGATCTGACAATGCGAGATATTATGTGTCTGGAACGTATTTCAACCAAGATGGAGTTGTAATTAATTCAGGAATTGATAAATACACGATCGTAGGAAATCTAGAAGCTGATTTGTCTCCAAAATTCAAAGTTGGTTTAAATACTTTTACAAGCAAACAAAACAAAGAAGGAATTATCAGCCAGACAGGAGCTGGAGGAACTGGTGCTGCGGGTGTAATTGCAGCTGCGTACAGATTTATGCCCGACAAAGGAATTTACAATGCTGACGGAACTTACACCACAACAGCTCCAATTGGAGATGATATTGACAACCCGTACGCTACAGCGATGGAAAATATTCTGGAAACAGTTTCTATTGTAAACAGAAGCAATTTCTTTGCCCAGTATCAGATTACAAAAGATCTTGATTTTAAAACCACTTTAGGTTTAACCGATAATAATTCGCAGACGGGAAGATTTATTCCTTCTACTTTAATTGCTGGAAAAAACATCAAAGGAGAAGCTTCTGTAAACAACACCAGATTTTCTTCTTTTTTAACAGAAAACTACCTGACTTTTAAACGTGAAATTATTGAAAAAGGAATTTTGACAGTTCTCGGCGGCTATTCCTATCAAAAAAATAAAAATGAAAGTTCATATGCTGCTTCAAGAGGATTTTTAACCAATACCAATTCGTATAGAAATTTAGGCGCTGGAACTGTATTTTTAAAACCAGATTCAAATTTATCTGAAACGGAATTGATTTCTGCTTTCGGAAGGTTGAATTTTGATTATGACGATAAGTATTTACTAACTTTTACAGCCAGACGAGACGGTTCTTCAAGCTTTAGTAAAAACTACAAATACGGAACTTTCCCTTCTGGTGCAATTGGATGGAATATTGGAAAAGAAAATTTCCTAAAAGATAGCAAAACAGTTTCTAATCTAAAATTAAGAGCGAGTTATGGAGCAACAGGAAATCCTTCAATTGGCGCCTACTCTACTTTATCGCGATTCTCTGAAATTTATGACGTGAGCGGTGACGTAATCGTAAATGCGGTGCAATTAACTTCTTTGGATAATCCGAATTTGAAATGGGAAACTTCTTATCAGCAGGATTACGGAATTGATTTAGGTTTGTTTGATAACCGAATCAGTATTACGGCAGATTATTATAAAACAATTACTAAAGATCTATTGTTTAACAGACCTTTACCTGGCATTTCAGGAATTGCTTCACAGCTGCAAAACGTTGGGGAGTTAGAAAATAAAGGATGGGAATTAGGAATTAATACCAAAAACTTCATTGGTGCCGATTTTACTTGGTCAACGAATTTTAATATTTCATCCAACAAAAATAAAGTACTAAAACTAGCTGATAATAAAGATCTTTTAATCAACTCTGCTCCAGGCCACTTCTTGGCAACTGAATCTCAGATTTTGAGAGTAGGTCAGCCAGTTGGTTCTTTCTTCGGATTTATTTATGACGGCGTAATTCAGCAAGGTGAAGCGGTGTTGCCAGGAAATTTTGAAACAGCTGCAGGAGGAGAAAAATTCAGAGATTACAATGGCGACGGAAAATTAGATTCTCAGGACAAAACAATCATCGGAAATCCAAACCCAGATTTCATCTTCGGATTCAACAATGATTTCACTTATAAAAATCTGGATTTGAATATCTTTTTCCAAGGTTCACAAGGCAATCAAATCTTAAACTATACTTTGATGGAATTAGCCTCGGGAAATAACAATGCTACAACTGAGGTTTTAGATGCTTGGACACCAACAAATACAGATACAAATGTTCCTGCAAATGCTGCCAGAACCAAAAGAATCACTTCTAGATTTGTGTATGATGGAAGTTACATTCGTTTGAAAAACATCTCTTTAGGATATAGTTTAGATGAAAAAATTGTTTCGAAAATGGGATTAAGTAAAGTTCGTTTTTACATCAGTGCACAAAACCTTTGGACAATTACAGATTATCCTGGTTCAGATCCTGAAACAAATTACTTAAACGACACCAATTCAAGAAGTAATACCAATTTAGGATTGGATTATGGAGGATATCCGAACGTGAGAACATTTACAGCAGGATTTAATGTGAAATTTTAATCTAAAACCACTATGAAAAAATATATAGCTCTTCTTTGCTTAGGAACAATGACTTTCTTCAGTTGTTCTGATCTGGAAGAAAAACCAGTAGGAATTATTCGTCCAGATAATTTTTTTAACAATACAGATGATTTACAAGCCGCTGTAAACGGAGCCTTTGCCAATATTGCCCACAATAATTATTGGGGAAGAGAATTTACAATTGCCTTAATGCTTCGCGATGATATGGCAGATATTGGCGACAGAACTACTCAGGCCGCGCGTATCGATGTAAATGATATGAGTATGAATGATACTAATGCGCTTGTTGCAAACTTTTGGCCGCAGTCGTACGTAATAATTACCGCAGCCAATCAAGCTATTGAAGGCGCTAAGAAAACACCTGGCGATCCTGCAAAAGTAAATGCAATTGTGGCTCAGGCTTATTTTGCAAGAGCTTTTACGTACTATCATTTGGTTCGCCTTTTTGGAGATATTCCATATGTTGATTTTGTTGTAAATGATGTGGCGCAGGTAAACTCTTTAAGTAAAACCAAAGAAGCAGATGTTTACCCAAAAATAATTGCCGATTTAGAATTTGCAAAACAATGGCTGGATGATAAACCAAAAGTAAAAGCAGTGCCAGGAAAAGGTACAGCAGCCGGTTATTTAGCATCTGTTTATCTGACTTTAGGCAATTACCAAAAAGCCTATGATGAAGCCAAATATGTAATTACAAACGAAGCCAAATTTGGTTTAGGTTTAGATGCTGATTTTCAAGATTTGTTTAATGCCACAAAAACAGCTTCACTTAAAGAACCTTTATTTACAGTTGATTTTAACAACTTAACTTCTGGAAATTACGGTCAGGATTATACAGCATTTTTTACAGGATCTTTAAAAGATGACAGTTACAGCTACGGACAAGGGTTTTCTGTTGCCGTTCCATCTTTAAAAGTATTTCAAACTTGGGATCAAAGAGATTATAGAAGAGCCGTAAGTTTTGATACGATTATCAGAAAGAAAACTGGTCCAGGCGGTTCACTGCAAGTTTATCCTTCAAGCGATAATGAGAAAGCGCCTCGTCCGCACATTGCAAAATATTTCCGCTTTCCAGGAAAAGCAGGTGCAAACGGAAGAACTTCGCAGCACAATTACATTACAATGCGTTTTGCAGAAGTTTTGTTGACTGCCGCTGAAGCTTTAAACGAAATCAATCCCGGAACAACAGAAGCTGACGGCTATGTAAACCGTGTTCGTGCAAGAGCGAGAAACAAAGCTGGAAAACTGGTTTCTTTTCCTGCAAATGTAACACCTGGATTGTCTCAGACAGATTTCAGAAAAATGGTTATTGATGAAAGAAGATTAGAATTGGCCTTTGAATACATCAGATGGTATGACATCAAAAGACTAAAAAATGGTCCTGAAGTATTTGGTCCTAATGGTCTTGAACCTCATCCAAATTTTGATCCAAACAGAGATTATTTATGGCCATTGCCGGGAACGGAATTGGCAATCAATCCGAATCTAAAACCAAATAATCCTGGGTATTAATTAAACGCAGATGAAACGGATTTGCTATCGCAAAAACGCTGATCAAACGGTTTTTTTTTATTACGTCACGCGTAATTGGTTTCCCGCAGATCTTGCAGACTTAGCAGATAAAGTAAAAAAAAATCTGCCAAATCTGCGAGAGAATAAAATCCGTATAAATCCGCGTTTTCGCGATAGCGAATCTGTCAAATCCGCGTCTAAAAATTACGATTACAAAATATTTAATATGAAGAATGTCAGTTTCATTTCTTTAATTCTTGGGTTTGCATCGTTGGTAACAGCGTGCAAGCCCGGAATTAATCCTCAAGAAAAAACAACCTCAGCAAGTACACAAAAATTGGAAACGCGTTACAAAATGTTACTCGATTACCCAGTCGATTCGATGTCTATGCCTAGAAGTATGAATATAAAAACTCTTGAAATTCGCAAAGTGCCGTCGAGAGATTGGACAAGCGGTTTTTTTGCTGGAAATCTTTGGCAATTGTACCGATTAACGGGCGATTCAAAATATAAAGAACAAGCTCAAAAATGGACTCCTTTCAGCAAAAAGGAAAGTGTCAACAGTAATTCGCATGACGTAGGTTTTAAAGTGTTTTGCAGTTTTGGAGAAGCTCTAAAAGTGGAAAACAAGAAAGAATACGAAGCGGTAATTATTAAAGGCGCTGAAACTTTGTGTACAAGGTTCAATCCAAAAGTGGGTTCAATTCGTTCTTGGGATTTCAACAAGGAAATTTGGGATTATCCTGTAATCATCGACAATATGATGAATCTGGAATTGCTTTTTGAAGCTTCAAAATTATCTGGAAACAATAAATACCGTGATGTAGCGATTCAGCATGCCAATACAACTCTAAAAAACCAGTTTAGAGCAGATAGCTCTTGTTATCATGTTATCGATTATAATCCAACGACTGGCGAAGTGAGAAAGAAAACTACGCTTCAAGGTTATAATGACGATTCGGTTTGGGCACGTGGGCAAGCTTGGGCAGTATACGGATTTACGATGTCCTATCGATATACAAAAGATCCTGCCTATTTAAAACAAGCCGAAGCGACAGCTAAGTTTTTTATAACCAATAAAAACCTGCCAGAAGATGGAATTCCGTATTGGGATTTTAAAGATCCGAGTATTCCAAATTCTCCTCGAGATGTTTCTGCCGCAATGGTTATGGCCTCAGGATTATACGAATTGTATACTTATACCAAAAATGAAAGTTTTCTGGCTTTCGCCGATAAAGTAATGACTTCCGTTCAAACGGATCAATACATTTTAGATTCCAAAATTAAGGCTCCATTTTTATTTAATCACAGCACAGGAAACTGGCCTAAACACGATGAAATTGACGAACCAATAATCTACGCCGATTATTATTTTCTAGAAGCATTAATAAAGGTACAAAGGCTCAAAGGTTCAAAGTAACAAAGGTTTTGAATCTTTGAATCTTTGAGCCAGAAAACCTTTAAACCTTTGTAATTATGAACCTTTGTAACTATGAATAAACCGAATAAAACTTTTTCAATTTTTACGCTTTTTGTTTTGTTTCAAATTTGTCTGAGCAGTTTTGCTCAGACAAAAAGAAACATTAATGACAACTGGCTTTATTTAGAAAATCATACAACAAACCTCAGCGAAGCCGAAAAAGCTTCAAACTGGATTTCTCTTAATTTACCACATACCTGGAACGCCGAAGATGCAACCGATTTATATCCAGGTTACAGACGCGATGCCAGCTGGTATCAGAAGAAATTAGACATTCCGCAAATCGATAAAAACCGTGTTTATTCCTTATATTTTGAAGGTTCAAATGTTACCACAAAAGTATATGTAAATGGAAAAGAAGCTGGTTCGCATATTGGCGGATATATTGGCTTTTCAATTGACATTACCAACTTTATTAAAGAAGGAAACAACGATATTTTTGTACGTGTTGATAATAGCTATAATATTGAAATTATCCCGTCTCAAAAGAGTGATTTCTTTATTTATGGCGGAATCACGCGCGATGTTTGGCTGGTTTCAAAGTATAAAAATCATATAGAAAACCTAAGAATTACAACTCCTGAAGTTTCTGCCAAAAAAGCTTCAGTGCAAATCGTTTCTACTTTTGTAAATCCAGATAATTCAAAAGATTTATCATTAACCATAACACTCAAAAATCCGAAAGGAAAAAAAGTGGCAAGTAAAACAATTCCTGTTACCGATAAAACTTCAACAGTCACTTTCGAAAACATCAAAAATCCAGAACTTTGGGATACCGAAAAACCTAATTTATATAAATTAAGCGCTATTTTATCAGAAAAAAATCAAATTAAGGACAGTGTTTCTGAAAAAGTAGGTTTTAGATGGTTTGAATTTAAAGATCATGGTCCGTTTTACCTTAACGGAAAACGTTTGCTAATTCGCGGTACACATCGTCATGAAGAACAAGCGGGAGTTGGCGCTGCTATGAGCAACGAACAGCATTGGGCAGACATGAAATCAATCAAAGAAATGGGCGCTAATTTTGTTCGCTTAGCACATTATCCACAAGACCCTGAAATATATAAAGCTTGTGATGAACTTGGTCTTTTGGTTTGGGATGAACTGCCTTGGTGCCGTGGCGGAATTGGCAATGATGCCTGGAAAACGAATACCAAAAACATGCTGGAAGAAATTATCAATCAAAACTACAATCATCCGAGCATTATTATCTGGTCTCTTGGAAACGAAATCAATTGGCTTCCAGACTTTCCTGACGGTGATAATGCAGATAAAACCAACGTTTTTTTAAATGAACTAAACGAGATTGCTCATAAACTGGATCCAACTAGAAAAACGGCGATTAGAAAATATTACGAAGGATCGCATATTGTGGATGTTTTTTCACCTTCGATTTGGTCGGGCTGGTATTCTGGAAGTTATAAAAGCTACCAAAAAGCAATTGATGTTTACAAAAAAGAATACAAGCATTTTATTCATGCCGAATATGGCGGAGACAGTCATGTTGGCCGTCATAGCGAAAATCCAATTACAGGCGAAAATGTAATAAAAGCAGAAGGATGGGAAGAAGCCATTGTACAGACTAAAATCGCTAACATTGCGCAAATTGGAGATTGGAGCGAGAATTATATAGTTGATTTGTTTGATTGGCATTTGCATATATCCGAGAATGATCCAGCGTTTGTGGGAAATGTTCAATGGGCATTTAAGGATTTTGCAACGCCATTACGCCCAGAAGACGATATTCCGTACATGAACCAAAAAGGATTAACAGACCGAAACGGAAACCCGAAAGATGCGTATTATGTTTTTAAAAGCTATTGGGCAAAAGAACCTTTTGCTTACATAGAATCGCATACGTGGACAGAAAGACAAGGTCCAGAAAATACTCCGAGAACGATCAGTGTTTTTAGTAACTGCGAGAAAGTGACTTTACTTCATAACGGAAAATCTCTTGGCGAAAAACAAAGAAATCTTTCGCTATATCCTGCAAATGGTTTAACTTGGGATGTCAATTTTAAAAAAGGAGAAAATATCCTAATTGCTATTGGCAAAAATAAAGATGGCAAAACGGTTTCTGATACTATAAAAGTGAATTATCGTTTCAATAAAAATGATACGGCTTCTTCGTTGCAATTATCATCAGAAAAATTAAAAAACGGCAATTATTTAGTAACAGCAATTGCAATTGACAATAACAATTTACGCTGTCTGGATTATGAAGCAAGTGTTTATTTTCAATGTATGAAAGGCGGTAAAACGTTAAAAAATCAAGGAACACCAACAGGAAGTGAATCGATAAAAATGGCAAACGGAAAGGCTTCTATTGAAGTTGTTCCAGACGGTTCAGGCAATCCGATTGAAATGACGGCATTGAATCAGAGTTTTAAAGGGGAATATTTAAAGATTTCTGTTGAGTAAAAAGATTCTGAGATGCTAAGGCACTAAGATTCTAAGTTTTTTTTAGTCTAGTTGTCATCCTGACAAAAAAATAGTAAAAAAACTTCGTGCCTTAGCGTCTTCGTGGCAAAAACACAATTACAAAACAAATTATAATACAATGAAAAAACTATTAACCACATTACTCCTTACCTATTCCTTTCTGGGATTTGCACAAAATTTAATCTCAAACGTTCCAAATCGAAATATCACTTCATTAAACGGCGTTTGGAATTATATTATCGATCCTTATCAAACGGGGTTTTACAGCTTTCACCTTGACCAATACGACAAACAGGAAAAACCAGCAAAAGGAGCATTTTTTACGAATTACCACGCTCAAAACAAACAGGAATTGGTAGAATATGATTTTGATAAATCGCCAACTATTACTATTCCAGGCGATTGGAATTCGCAGGTTACGGAACTGAAATATTATGAAGGAAATGTATGGTTTAAAAAGTCTTTCGATTATAATCTGGCAACTAACAAACGTCTGTTTTTATATTTGGGCGCCATTAACTACAAAGCTGATGTTTATCTAAACGGGGAAAAACTCGGAACTCACATTGGTGGTTTTACGCCTTTTAATTATGAGGTTACTTCAATTGTAAAACCAAAAGACAATTATTTGGTTATAAAAGTGGATAATACGCGCCATAAAGAAGATGTTCCAACTGTAAATACCGATTGGTGGAATTATGGCGGAATTACTCGTGATATAACTTTAATTGAGGAAGAAAATTCATTTGTTGAAGATTATACGATTCAGCTTAAAAAGAATAATGCCAGTATTATTTCTGGATTCATTAAAATCAATAATCTTAACTCGGCACAAAATCAGGTTTCGATTGCTATTCCTGAATTGAAGATTAATTATAAAGGGAAAATTGCTGCCGGCGGTATTTTAAACTTTGAAATTCCTGTGAAAAAAATCTCTTATTGGTCGCCTGAAAATCCGAAATTATACGATGTTACAATTGATTTTAACGGACATAAATTAAATGATAAAATTGGTTTTAGAACAATTGAAACACAGGGAGATAAAATTTTATTAAATGGAAAACCAATCTTTTTAAGAGGAATTTCAATTCACGAAGAAAACGCTAAAGGCGGACGCGCTAATTCTGAAGAAGATGCATTGCGTTTATTGAATTGGGCAAAAGAACTAGGCTGCAACTATGTTCGTTTGGCACATTATCCGCATAACGAAAACATGGTTAGAGAGGCGGATAAAATGGGATTAATGGTTTGGGAAGAAATTCCAGTTTACTGGACGGTAGAATTTACTAACAAAGAAACTTATCAAAATGCTGAAGATCAATTAACGGCTTCTATCATCAGAGATAAAAACAGAGCTTCGATTATTATTTGGTCAATGGCGAATGAAACACCAATCTCAGATGCGAGAAATACATTTATCACAAATTTGGCCGCACATACAAGAGTACTAGATAATACGAGATTAATCAGCGCGGCTTTATTAACTAAAAAAGAAACAATTGATGACCCAATTGGAGAAATATTGGATGTTGTGGCTTTTAATCAATATTTAGGCTGGTACGGCGGTAATCTTGAACATGCTGAAAAAATAACATGGAAATCGAAATATAATAAGCCTATTATTGTTTCTGAATTTGGAGGAGATGCCAAGCAAGGTTTTCACGGAGAAAAGAACGAACGCTGGACAGAAGAATATCAGGAATATTTATACATTCAGAACTTAAAAATGATCGAAAAAATTCCCCACTTAAGCGGATTAAGTCCATGGATTTTAGTTGATTTTAGATCTCCAAAACGTCTTCTTCCCGGTATTCAGGATGGATACAATCGTAAAGGATTAATTTCAAACGATGGTAATAAAAAGAAAGCTTTTTACATTATGCAGGACTGGTACGCCAAAAAGAAAAACGAATAAGAAAAAACTATTCATATCATTTCAATCAGAAATAAAAACTGTTATCAATTCATTAACAAAAAACAAACTGTAATTATATGATTTTTCTTCATTATTAACTTACTTTGTAGTTATTCTAAAAATTGTAATCCTATGAAAAAATTAAGTTTACTGGCAGTTACTTTATTTGCTGCCTTCACAGTTCAAGCTCAAGACATAGTAAAGTTTGCTCCGCTTGATGCGAGTCCGGTCGACATTTCTTATTTCCCAAACAAAGCAGTAAAATTCAAAAAAACAGATAATCCAAATCCAGTTGTCAAAGTTATTTACGCAAGACCTTCTGTAAAAGGACGTACAATTTTTGGAGATATTGTAAAATTTGGAGAAGTTTGGAGAGTTGGTGCTAATGAAAATACAGAAGTAAAATTCTACAAAGCAGTAACAATTGGAGGTAAAAACATTCCAGCAGGAACATACAGCTTATTTGCTATTCCTGAAAAAGATAAATGGACTATCATTATCAACAAAGAATTGGATTTATGGGGCGCTTATGCTTATGACCAAAGTAAAGATGTTGTAAGAGTTTCAGTTCCTGTTAAACCAGTATCTGATGTAATCGAAGCTTTATCAATAGCTTTTACAACTCAGGGTTCTGTTGCTAACTTAGTTATAGGATGGGATAAAACAACTGTTGAATTGCCTATTACGATTAAATAAGTTTTACTAATATACCACGAAGACACAAAGTCGCAAGTTTTTTTAAGCTTTGCGACTTTTTTTACTTAACGGTAAATACGACAAGTTTCGATTTTTTTTTAATCTCGCTATGTTTGATTTAGATTGTTGTTAATAACGGTTTATATCGCCCCGCTGGGGCTTTTGAAAATGAGAAACTGATTTTCTGATTTCTATAAATATTTCGTCCCGCTGGGACTTTTTTTAGAGCATTTTGGCAGCTCCAGCGGAGCTTAATACTTATAGAAAATTCTAAGTCATGAAACTAAAGCTCCAGAGGAGCGGCATATTTCATCTTATTGAAACTAAAAAAAAGAGACATTTTTCAATGTCTCTATATCCAACATAGCCCGTGGTTGAAACCACGGGCTATGTTTTAAAATAGCAGCGAAAAAAAAGAGACAATGTCTCTTTTTTTTTAAACCTTAACGGTTTCTATAATTTTATCTAATGTAATTGGTAAATCTCTTACTCGCTTTCCAGTGGCGTTAAAAACAGCATTTGCAATTGCAGGCGCCATTCCTACCAAAGCGGTTTCTCCAAGACCTTTTGTTCCCATTGGGTTACTGATTGGATCTTTTTTATTCACGAAGAAAACTTCCTGTTTTTCAATATCAGCATTTACGGGAACGTGATAATCGGCGAAATTATTATTGATTGGCCTTCCGAAACGATGATCGATTTCGAGAGCTTCCATTAATCCCATTCCAATTCCTCCTACTGCACCGCCGTACATTTGCCCAGCGGATGTTTTTTGATTGATAACCGTTCCGATATCGGCACAGGAAACCACATGCGCCAATCTTATTTTACCCAAATTCGGATTCACTAATACTTTTACAAAGTGTACTGAAAATGAATAAATAGAATATTTCTTAGCTTCCTCTGTACCTTTCGATTGGTTTTCAACTTCTATTCCCTCTAATTTATTTGCAGTAAGCAATGAAGTTAAACCAACCTTTTTGGAACTATCTTTTTTAGAAGAGATCACACCATTTGAAAAAGTTAAATCTGTAATCGGAATTCCTTTTAGAGATGGATTTTCACTTGCCAATCCAAGCACTTTGCTTATTAATAAATTACAAGAATCATGAACTGCAGAACCTACAGATGAAGTTGTTGCAGAACCTCCCTGTGTGGGACCTTTTGGCAGTCCGCTTTTTCCCATTTCAATAATTACATTTTCTGGCGGTACTCCAGTAATTTCAGCGCCAATTGCAGTCATCATAGTTGCCGTTCCCGGTCCCATATCATTTACGCTGCATTGAAGTACCAAATTTCCATCTGCTAAAAATTTAGCTTTTACAGCTGTTGGGTTTCTGTAACTTCCAAAAGTTCCAGTTCCCATTCCGTAGCCTACCAGCCAGTCACCTTCTTTCACTGAACCAGGTTTATTTTTACGATTTTTCCAGCCAATACGTTCCATACCGACTTCGTAACATTCTAAAAGATATTTACTGCTCCACGGTTTATTTTGTTCCAGATCTTTTTCGGCATAATTCAGTTTTCGAAACTCAATCGGATCGAGATTTAATTTATGCGCCATTTCATCCATTGCAGATTCTAATGCAAAAGAACCCGTTGCCTCGCCTGGACCTCGCATCCAAATTGGTGTACAAGTATCCAAAGGCACAATGCGATAACGCGTAGAAACATTCGCACAATCATAAATAAATCGGGACATGTTTACAGTTCCTTCCATAAAATCCTCATAGCTGGAAGTCATCGCAACGGCTTCGTGTGTTAAGCCAGTCAGTTTGCCTTCTTTGGTTGCGCCTAAACCCATTTTCTGAATGGTATAGGGTCTGAATCCAACATTGGTAAACATTTGCTCGCGATGCAGAACTAATTTTACCGGACGATTTAGTTTTTTTGCTCCAATTAAAGCTGCGATTTCATAAGGCCAGGTGTGTAATCCCATACCAAATGCACCGCCAAGATATTCAGAATGCACCTCAACATCTTCAATTGGTACACCAAAAACTCCGGCAACACTTTTACGAGTGCCTTCAACACCTTGACTTTTAGTATACAAAATAGGTTTATTTCCATCCCATTTTGCGATAATATTGGCAAGTTCCATCGGGTTATGAACTTCGGTTGGAATGGTATATTCTGCTTCTAAAACAACCTCTCCATTTTTATATCCGTCATGCTCACCGCGATGATAGTCATTTCCTTTATCAGTTTCAACTTTTTTCTCTTTGTCAGCAGCTTTTTTAAGTTCGGTCGAATGTTCTTCTTTGAGATATTCGGCTTTAATTAAACTTGCTGCATACTGCATACGCTCGAAAGTATCGGCTATAACCAATGCAATCGGCTGATCGTAATACAAAACCGAATCATCTTTAAAAATCTGAAGGGGCTGACCGAAATTATGTTTGTCTTTCGCCTTTTGATAGCCAACAGGTTTATCCACATTTAAATGTGTGATAACTGCCAAAACTCCAGGCGCCCACTCTGCTTTTTTAGTATCAATGGTTTTGATTCTTCCTTTTGCGATCGTACTTCCAACCAAACACGCATATACAACACCAGGCGTTTTATATTCGGCAGAATATGTTGCAGAACCTGTTACTTTAGCAAATCCGTCAACTCTATTAATATTACTTGTCTTGCTCATAATCTAATTATTTTGATGCTGCTATTGTAAGTGCTTCTGTTATGGCATTGGCTCCGAGTGTTAATTTAAAATCATTATCGCCGTAACCTCTGGCGCCTCTCATTGCTAAATCTGCTGCCTGTTTAAAAATCCTTTCTGAAATTGTTTTCCCTTTCAGAAATTCTTCTGCCTCAGTTAATCGCCACGGTTTATGTGCCACACCGCCCATAGCAAGTCTGACATCATTAATTTTATCATTTTTAAGATCTAAAGCCACAGCAACAGAAACCAATGCAAAGGCATAACTGCTTCGGTCACGTACTTTTAGATAATGTACATTTTTAGTGAAATTATTATCTGGAATTTCGATTGAAGTGATCAATTCTTTATCTTCCAAAGTATTGTCTTTTTCTGGCTTATTTCCCGGCAGACGATGAAAATCTGTGAATTTAATTTGTCTTTTTCCTTTTGGACCTTCTACCAAAACATTAGCGTCTAATGCTGCCAACGCCACGCACATATCGCTTGGATGAACGGCAATGCAGCTTTCTGAAGCTCCAAAAATTGCGTGCATTCTATTTACACCACCAATAGCGCCGCAGCCGCTTTTAGGAACACGTTTGTTACAAGGCATATCCGTATTGTAAAAATACGAACAGCGAGTACGCTGTAACATATTTCCGCCAACCGTTGCCATATGTCTTATTTGTTGTGAAGCTCCTGCTGCCAAAGCCTGAGCCAGCAAAGGATGTTTTTCTTTAATGGATGCATCTTCGGCAACTTGACTGTTTTTGGCTAATGCTCCTATGGAAACTTTTCCTTTTAAAAATTCAATCTGTTTTAAATCTAAAGCTGTAATATCTACCAGTTTATCTGGAGCTACAACATTCTTTTTCATTAAATCAACCAAGTTTGTACCGCCGGCAATAAACATCGCCTCTTTTTCTTTCTTGATATTTGAAACAGCAGATGCTGCTGACAATGCTCTTATGATCTGAAAATTTTTCATATCTCCTTTCCTCCTTCCTTCACTTCAGTTATAGCATCAACAATATTGTGATAAGCACCACATCTGCAGATATTACCGCTCATATATTCTCTGATTTCTTCCCTGCTGTTAGCATGACCTTCTTTGATACAGGCAATTCCAGACATAATTTGTCCCGGTGTGCAGTAACCGCATTGAAAACTATCATTTTTGATGAAAGCTTCCTGCATCGGATGTAGTTTTTTTCCTTTTGAAAGACCTTCGATTGTAGTAACCTGTGCGTTTTGCTGCATTGAAGCCAAAGATAAACACGACAAAATTCGGGTTCCGTTTACGTGAACTGTACACGCACCGCATTGTCCGTGATCGCATCCTTTTTTGGTTCCAGTAAGCTGCAATTGTTCTCTTAACAAATCTAGTAAAGTGGTTCTTGGTTCGATATTAAGATTGTGTTTTTTGCCATTTACTTCGATAGAAAGCGGTACTGTCTCCAAATATTCCGCTATTTTTTCGTCCCATTTATTCTCGGATGCCATTACCAATGAAGGCGGTGTCAAGGCGAGAGCGGTAAAAAGTCCTGATTTTTTTATAAAGTCTCGGCGGGAATTGGAGTCTTCCACACTTACTTTATTCGGATTTGTTTTTTTTGAAGCCATTCAGTCTATCTTTAAATTAGCAAAATCACTTTAGGTATTCTAACAAATTTAACAATCTTAATTCACAAAAAGTTATAAAATTCAAACATTACGCTTATTTAGAATAATTACAGTTTCTCATAATTTAACCGCAAAGAACACTAAGTTTTTTTTGATATAGATTATTTAAAAAAAACGCTAAGCCCTCAAAGCTTCATCAATCCCAGCTTTGTGAACTTTGTATTTTTATAAATCTCTCTACTTATTAAACCTTTGCGGACTCTGCGTTAAAAAACAGACACATAGATTTATACATTTTTTTAATTTTAGGAATTTTCAAAATTGTATTTTTACGAGAATAAGTTAAAATTATGTTTCAAAACCAAAATATTTATCTAGATAATAATGCTACAACTCGAGTTGATGACCGAGTTCTAAAAGCTATGCTTCCTTATTTTACAGATTTATATGCCAACTCGACTAGTCAGCATATTGCGGGATTAACCGTTAAAGAAGCCGTTGAAAATGCTGCATGGCAGACAGCAGATTTAATTAATGCAGATGCAGAAGAAATCATTTTTACTTCTGGAGCAACAGAAGCAATTAATTTAGCGATAAAAGGTCTAGCCGATCAGGATCGAAAACACATTGTTACAATTGCTACTGAACACAAAGCCGTACTTGAAACTTGTGCTTTTATGGAAAATATAGGTTTTACAGTAACGTATTTACCAACTAGTTCTGACGGCATTTTAGATATTAAACTTTTAGAAGAAATACTAACCGATAAAACACTGGTTTTCATTGGAATGTTTTCTAATAATGAAACAGGTGTTATTCAAAACATTGCTGAAATTTCTAAGATTCTGAAAGCTAAAAATGTGCTGTTTTTTTGTGATGCTACTCAGGCCATCGGGAAAATCCAGATTGATGTTAAATCTTTGGGAATTGATCTTTTAGCACAATCGGCGCATAAGTTTTATGGTCCAAAAGGAGTTGGTGCGTTGTATATTTCGGCGAAAGCCAAACTAAAATTAACTTCACAGATACTTGGCGGCGGCCAGCAGCGTAAATTACGAAGCGGCACGCTAAATGTTACCGGAATTATTGGTTTAGGTAAAGCGTGTGAAATAGCTGTAAATGAATTAAAAGAAGATCAATATAGAATTGAATTATTACGAAATAAATTAGAAGCAGGATTACTTCAATTTGAAGGTTCTTTTGTAAATGGAAATACTCAGAACCGCATTTGTAATACTTCAAATATATGTTTTCCAGGCGTTAATTCTGAAAAACTTATTATGGGTTTAGGCACAATTTCGGTTTCAAACGGAGCATCTTGTTCGGCAGTGACTTCTGAGCCTTCTCATGTTTTAAAAGCAATGGGATTATCGGATGAAGAAGCTTTGAGTTCGATTCGGTTTAGTTTGGGAAGATTTACTACCGAGGAAGAAATTGATATTGTTATTGATCGTGTGCTTTTTTTGGTTCGTGAACTTTACTCGAAAATATAAGAAAAAAAACTTTGCATCTTTGAACCTTTGTACCTAAATCAACAAAACAACTTATCGTAATCTTCTTCGGTATCAATATCAATATTTCCTTTTTCGAAGATAATTGAAGCCGTATCTTCAGCATACTTTTTAATGATTTTTTTTGCGCCTTCCTGTCCTTTCAATTCCAATAATTCAGGAAAGTATTTTTTATGGAATAAGACTGGCGTTCCTAAAGTTTTGGAATAGGCAGAAGCAACAATTGCTTTTCCTGTTTTATCATGTTCGTTTATAAGGTTTTCAAATATTGAAGTCGTTACAAAAGGCTGGTCGCAGACTGCAAAAATACATTGCTCACAATCGGGATTTAAAAGCAGTATTTCCTTTAAACCTTTCACAATTGAAGACGACATTCCTGTTTCCCAATCTAGATTGAAGCAAGTAGTTATTTCAGCAGAATTAAGTTCTTTTAAAACACTTTCACTGTTTGCGCCTGTTACGACTACAACAAACGAATTTTGAACTTTAGAAGCTTCTAAAATTGTATTATTTAGAAGCGTGGTCTCTTTGTACTGCAATAATTGCTTTGGGCGTCCTAATCTCGAAGAACTTCCTGCAGCTAAAATTACAATACCTATTTTATTTTGGAACTTATTTTCCATAATGAATTTCATCATGAATTTTACCTGACTTGTATTTTAAAGAAGCTCCCTGTCTTTCAGTAGAAAACGCTTTAATTTCCGATACGATAGAAAGCGCAATTTCTTCTGCTGTTTCAGAACCAATATCTAGTCCAATTGGACTGTAAATTCTGTTAAGCTGTTCTTCATTTAAAAAAACACCTTCTTTTTCGAGATCATCCAGCATTCGGTTCAACTTTGATTTTGGACCTAAAATACCAATGTACTGGCAGTTTGTTTCTAGTAATAATTTTAGAATTCCCAAATCATATTTGTAATTGTGCGTCATTAAAACGAAATACGTTTGATCGTCAATACTAATATGCTCTAAAAATTGTTCGGGCTTTGTAACAAAAACTTGATCTGCTTTTGGAAAACGTTTTTGTACGGCATGAGTGGCACGACCTTCCGCAACGGTAATTTTCCATCCTAGAATCGAAACCATTTCTACTAACGGCTGTACATCATTTCCTGCGCCTGCAATAACTAGAGAAATTGGAGGTTTTATATATTCAATTAAAGCTTCACCATCATTTTTTTCCTGAAGTTTTTTAACTACCGAGGTTTTGGTTTCAAGAACTTCTTTTACATCCGAAATTAAACTCAAAACTTCATCATTATGATTTATAACAGGACTGTCTTTTCTGAAAAATAATGTGGTTCCAATCTGAGAAGCATTTCTTTTTAAAGAAAAAACAGTAACAATAACAGCTTCTTTCCTTTCTAATTCTAATTGCTGTAAAAGCTGAATTGAATTATTCTGAACCTCATCGTCAATGTATTCAAAAAGAATATGTACTATTCCGTTACAACCAAGCTGTAGACCAACTTCGGCATCATTTTCATTACTTGTGTTATAAGTGACTAGTTTATTTTGTTTTTGATTAATCGAGAGAAGTGCTTTTCGTAAAGCATCTCCTTCCAGGCATCCGCCGCTTATTGCGCCGGTCAGCAAACCATCTTCTGTAACCAACATTCTTGCGCCTGCCTGTCTGTATGAAGATCCTTCGACTTTAACTACAGTAGCCAGGGCTGTTTTTTTTCCTTCGGATTTTGCTCGAGAATATGCTTTTAGTATTTCGCTGATTTCTTTCATATAAATATTCGCCAACAAAATTTACGTCGACGTCTTTTGAACAAGTGATTATAAAAATACAAATTAAAAATTTAAAGCGAAATAATTCTCATAACAAAAGCCGTCTGCACTGCCTCTGCTGTATTGGTTACTTTTAGTTTTTCAATAATATTCTGTCTATGACGACGAACTGTATATACCGAGATATGCATTTCTGAAGCGATTTGCTCGCTTTTGTTTCCCTTTGCAACGCTGGTTAAAACTTCTATTTCTCTTTTTGAAAGAATCTTTTCAACCTGATTTTTATACTTTTTAGAATCTATTACTTCACCCGTTTGTATATTGATAATTTTTCCATCGATTCCTGTTCGGGGCTGTAGATCTGTTGAAGGTAAATATAAACATAGCGCCAAAGAAATACTGCCGTTGCTGAATGTTTTGAGATAAATAGTGCGATGATTGATATACGAACATTTTTCTACAGAATCTCTCATTCTTAAACGACTGAAAGTACTGTAATTACTATATTCTTCTTGTGGAATTCCTTTTAAAAACTGATAAAAGTTGAGTTCTAAAACATGACGTTCGACTAAATCATCTGGATTTATTTTGGTAAAAATACATTCTTCAAAAGCCGAATCAATTACCGAATTTGCGTCGGGAAGTCCGAATACAGCACCGAAACTTCCCGCATAGATATAACTGCAATCTGACTGATAATCGGATAGAACTGCCACACATTGTTCGATCTTTACATAATTGCTCACAAATTGTTTGTACATTTCAATATCATTTGATTCTCCTATATCAAATTTTTGTTCTAAAAATGTAGTCATTAATTGGTTTTCGATTGAAAGCTTCTGTGGCATTTAAAAGAGGAATTGGTTAATTTTACGTATTGCCCTTCTTGAAAAGCAATTTTAATTTTGGAAAACTAAAAATATCATTTAATATCCCAAAAAAGACCATTATGAAAACATTTTTTTACAAGACATTCATTATTTCAAGCCTTTCTATATTTCTAAGCTGTAATTCTAAAAATGAAACTACAAAAGCGACAACTGCAGAAGAAACCAAAAAAGATTCAGCATTTGTAAATGGTTCAACTTGTGATATTAAATTATCTGCCATACATTTTACAAAAGCAGTTAACGGCGCAGATACTTTAATTAAAACTGAAAAAGACGAAAAAATTATATTTAAAGCAGGCGAAAAATCAGATTATTTTTCAGATCCTGATGGAAAATTATCCAATAACACTGCTCCAATGCTTTTGTCTAAAGTCGATAACACGAAACCTTTTACACTTACAGCAAAAGTAACTCCAGAATTTACCGAAAAAGGATTATATAATGCTGGTGTTTTATACATTTATGTAAATGATAGTTTCTACCAAAAATTTTGTTTTGAACAAGACGAAAGAGGAAATCACAGAGTTGTAACGGTACGCACAATGGGTACTTCTGATGACAATAATCATGATGTTGTAAAACAGCCGTCTATTTACATGAAAATTTCTTCGGATACCAAAACGGTTGCCAGCTATTATTCTCTTGATAAGAAAAACTGGCAGATGGTTCGATTGTATAAAAATAATTATCCAAAAGAAATCTGGGCTGGAATTAGTACACAGTGCCCTGTAGATAAAGGAACTCAAAGCACATTTGATCAAATTAACTTGGAAGAAAAAAGTGTATCTGATTTTCGCTTAGGGATTTAATTTCAATTTTTACGATACCTTTTTTATTGTTTAGGTAATCATTTTTTAAAATGATTGTATGATTTATAGGACTAAGTTTTGTATTTTTATATTTATCAAAAATAAAATATTACCTAACTTTAATAAAAAACTACATGGGAAAATTTGTAATTACTAAAAGAACCAACGGTGAATTTCAATTTAATTTGAAAGCTGGAAATGGCCAGACAATTTTGAGCAGCGAAGGTTACTCTACAAAAGCAGGTGCTGAAAACGGAATCGAATCTGTAAAAACAAACTCGCAGGATGATTCTCGTTACAACAAAGAAGAATCGAAAAGTGGTAAACCGTATTTTACATTAAAAGCTGGAAACGGACAGATAATTGGTTCTAGCGAAATGTATGAAAGTACTTCTGCAAGAGATAATGGAATTGCATCTGTAAAATCAAATGCTCCAGACGCAGTAATTGACGATCAAACAGTATAATATAAACTTTTTCAAACATAAAAAAAGCGAGTTACATGCCTCGCTTTTTCTTTATCTCTATATTTTATTTTAATCCAATAAAAACACAATCAATCCTCTGGCTCCATGAGCACCTAGAACCAAAGACTGCTCGATATCTGCGGTTTTTGACGGACCTGCGATAAAAGTTCCGAAACCGTATTCCATGTTTCCAATTCTATTATACGCTTGCTGCATAGTTGGTAAAATGTCTTTTTTGTGAACCACAATTGCTAAATACTGCGCAATAAAAGGTGCCACGCGTTGTCCTAAAATATCATCTGTTACCCAAAGTCCGCTGTTTTCTGCTACGCCAAAATGTGCTTTTATAACTGTTAATTCAACATTCTGCAGTGAATGCGGATCGACCGTTTTCCAGTCTAAAGAAGCAATTTCAGAAAGTTCTGGAAGCGTTGTAATGAGCCTTTTTTCTAAGTTATAATTCGATTTGATGTAATTGATGATTTCATTATAATCAGCAACTTCAACTGGGTCGCCACCAATTCCCTTTAAAACCGTTTTATACGTTTCCAGCACATCAAATTGTTCTGAACCTAAAAGACTTAAATCTGGCAGATCAGATACCAAATCAGGCTGATTCAGTTTTATTCTATTTAAAATTTCTGCTTTACTACTCATTGTCTTTCGATTTAGATTCTCTTGAATTTTTCTTGTACCATTCTCTAAACGATTCTTCTGGAACGTCTGGCATTTCGCGTTGATCGTACCATTTATTCATTTTATTATTGACCATTCCAGGAATATTTTTCATTACAAATCGGCCTGATTTTCCAGCAATATTAAAAACCGTTGGATTTGCCAATACAGTTGCCATCGTTTTCATAGCTACGGTTTTAGAAGTCGGTGTATGACCTTCTTTCACCAAAACCTGACGCCATTTGTACAATTGATCGTGAATATCAATCTTAACAGGACAAACGTTTGTACAAGAGCCGCAAAGCGTACTTGCAAATGGCAAATCTGCATTTTTGCTCATGTCTAAATTGGGTGCTAAAATAGAACCAATTGGACCTGCAACTGCATTGTGATAACTATGTCCGCCGCTTCGTCTGTAAACTGGGCAGGTATTCATACAAGCGCCGCAGCGAATACATTTTAAAGAATTTCTAAAATCTTCTCTGCCCAACTGCTTGCTTCTGCCGTTATCTACAATTACAATGTGCATTTCCTGACCGTCTCTTGGCTTTTTGAAATGACTAGAAAAAGTTGTAATAGGCTGACCCGTTGCGCTTCTTGCCAATAATCTCAGAAAAACACCTAAATGTTCTCTTTTCGGAATCAGCTTTTCAAATCCCATACACGCGATGTGGACGTCTGCAAGATGCGCGCCCATATCGGCATTTCCTTCGTTGGTACAAACTACAAATTCGCCCGTTTCTGCAACGGCAAAATTAACTCCGGTTAAAGCTACTTTTCTAGTCATAAAAGTATTTCTTAAACTATGACGCGCTGATTCTGTTAAGTACTGCGGATTGAAATTTCCTTTTTCTGTACCTAAATGTTCGTGAAAAGTTTCGCTTACATCTTCTTTCTTTAAGTGAATCGCCGGAAGTACAATATGACTTGGCGGTTCTTTTCGAAGCTGTACAATATATTCTCCTAAATCAGAATCGATGACTTCGATTCCTTTTTCGGCTAAATAATCATTTAAATGGCATTCTTCTGTAAGCATTGATTTGGATTTCACCATTTGCTTTACATCATGTTTTGCCATAATCGAATGCACTATTTCGTTATGCTCTTTGGCATCTGCCGCCCAATGTACAATTATTCCGTTTCGTTGAGCATTCGCTTCAAATTCAACTAAATAGTCATGAATATTGGAGAGTACATTATTTTTGATTTTGGAAGCGGTTTCACGAAGCAGTTCCCAATCGGCAATTTGATGAGCAGATTTATCACGTTTCGCACGCACAAACCAAAGTGTTTCATCATGCCAATTGACACGCTCTACATCTTTGTTGAATTTGGTTGCGGCTTCGCTGTGCGGTATTATTTTTTCTGATGACATTTTTAATTATTTAAAAGTCAATTTTGAAATCTTTATTATTGGTTTGCTTTATTTAACCGCAAAGTTCGCAAGGTTTTTACGTAAGGTTCGCAAAGCTAATTTTTAATCTTAGCGTGCTTTGCGTATTTTTTTTTTGCGAACTTTGCGGTTAAAAAACACACTCAACATTTATTTTAATTTTCGAGTGAATTTAATATTTCAGCAATGTGAATGGTTTTGATCCTGCTTTTTTGTCTTTTTAAAATACCTTCTAAATGCATTAAGCAAGACATATCGCCTCCGGTGATATAATCCACATCATGGCTTTCGTGATCTTTAATACGATCTTGTCCCATTTTCACAGAAACCGCTTCTTCGGTAACGCAAAACGTACCTCCAAAGCCACAACATTCGTCTTTTCTAGTTAAAGCAACCAAATCAAGACCTTCAATATTGTGTAATAATTGTTCTGGTTTAGAGAAAAATGGTGCGTTTAATTCAGACATCTGCGAAAGCTTTAATCCACGCTGACCGTGACAACTTACGTGCATTCCAACTTTATAAGGAAATCTTCCGTCGATATGGTCAATTTTTAAGACGTCGGTTATAAACTCGGTAAGTTCATAAACCGTATTTCGAATTGCTGCTGCTCTATCTTCTTGGTTTTCGTCGTGCAAATGGTCTTTTACATGCAAAACACAACTTCCAGAAGGACAGACGATATAATCAAATCCAGAAAAATTGGCAATAAAATTGGCGTCACATCCTTTTGTCAAATGTGCATAACCGCTGTTTGCCATTGGCTGTCCGCAGCAGGTCTGCCCCATTGGAAACTCGACGTCACAGCCTAATTTTTGAAGTAATTCGTAGGTTGCAATTCCTACTTTTGGATAAAATTGGTCGACATAACAAGGTATAAAAAGTCCAATTTTCATGTTGTAGTATTTAGTGTGTTGTTCATTAGGCGTATACTGTAAAAATGTAAAAAATACGTTTCTCAGCAAATTTACAACATACAGACCGCATTTACCTAATGTTTATAGAATTTCAAGTCAATTAAATCGTTCTGAATTGGTTTTGGATTCCAGTTTTGATGAATCGCCAATGCCGCGCCCAATGCACTTGCCTGCGCCATAGAAGCCGCATAGACTTCTACATCTGGAAAAGCTTCTGCTAACAAATTCATATAAATAGAATTTTTGCTGAAACCTCCGTCTACAAAAATCTTTTTTACCGGGCTGTTATGAATAACTAAATTGGTAGAAAAAACCTGCTGTTCTACCAAATCCAGCATTAATTGATGATAAGCTGTTTCATAATCTTTGTAGTAAGAAAGATCTCTTTTTTGAAAAGGACATTCTTTTAAAATATCAAAATCGTACTTTTTAGGATAGATAATTTGAAAATTGAGCGAGCGTAAATTGGCTACGATTTTCTTATCAAAATAAACTTCTTTGTACGTATCAACAGGTACATTAAAATGCTGTGCTAAACGTTTGGTTTGCACTTCATGTTCGTTTCCTGCAAACAAACGCGCCGCTTTTACAGGCTTTTCTGTGTATTGCATATAACAAAGACAGTCGTTTTGCAATTCGTCAAAAGTCAAAGGTTTATTGTTGAACGGATTTAAGGAAATACTCCAAGTTCCTGTTGACAATAAAACAAAAGGTTCTGTAAAATTGATCGTGTACGGAATAATTGCTGATGAACTATCATGAAGACCAACACCAACAGCAAGATTATCACTATTTATAATTACATCTTTACCGTAATGAATCGGCGGAATTTTAGATGCTATATTTTCTTGTTTCAGCCATTTATGATATTTCATTTTTTTGAAATTCCACAAATTGGTATGACAGCCAATACTGGTAATATCAGCGTAAGCTTCATTGGTTAAAAGAAAACTCAAAAACTGCGGCAGGTGCAGACAGTATTTTATTTTTTCAAATATTTCAGGCTTTTCTTCTTTCAATCGGTAAATCTGCATTCCCGAATTTAAACTGCCCAAAACTGGAGAAGCCGTTTTTACAGCAAATTTTTTCTCTCCTTTATATTTTTCATAGAAATCAGCTTTTAATTCCTCTGGATAATCCTTAAGATAATTATACAGAGGAGTTAAAACTTTTCCGTTTTCGTCAATATACACAAAACTAGCTCCGTAAGTACTAAAGTTGATGGCTTTCAAAACATATTCCGTCAGCTCTTTTATTTCGGATAATCGGTCTAAAATCCAATTTTTAAGTACTTCGATATCTTCACACGGAAATCCATCTTCGTCTTTGGTTTCTTCCAGATTTACTGATTTCTCCCAGACAATTTTATAATTTTCGTTAAATAAAAAAACCTTTTTGTTTGTTTTACCAATATCAAAAATCGCAACTACATTCATTTTTTTAATTGTAAATTGTTAATTATCAATTGTCAATTTATAATTAACAATTAATAATCTATAATTATAATCCAGTTGCCAATGTTTTTAAACCTCTTTCGCCAACTAGGTTTTCTCTAACCTGAAGTGAACGATATAATGCTACTGGATTTAAAGCTGCGCCAGAACGAAGACGAGCTTCTGCTACTAATGCGCGAACATCTGTACGGAATGCATTTTGAAGGATTTCCTGCGCTTTTACTACGTCATTTTCTTCTTGTGCCTGCTCTAATGCTTTTCTATCTACAGAAAGTGCTTGAGCATAAGCAATCATAATCGCTTCTACAGATTGTAATAAATCTTCTAAAGGATCTTTGATGTTGTGAGAAGCATCGATCATCCAGCCTAAATCTTTGGCGTGATTCATTCCTCTAGCATCCATTCCTTCAACTAATTCATTAAAAATCAAGAATAATTGATATGGTTTTAATGCTCCGGCAGTTAAATCGTCATCGCCATATTTTGAATCATTAAAGTGGAATCCGCCTAATTTGTTTTCCATCAATAATAAAGAAACAATCTGCTCAATATTAGCGTTTGGAAGATGGTGTCCTAAATCGACTAAAGTCTGCGCTTTGTCGCCTAACTTTTTAACATACGAATAAGACTGCCCCCAATCTGCTACAGTCGTAGAATAAAAGTTAGGCTCTGCGCATTTGTATTCTAAAAATAATTTCCAGTTTGAAGGCAATGCATCGTAGATTTCCTCTAAACTTTCTAATGTATTTTGATATGCTTTTCTAAAGTTTAATTGTCCAGGGAAATTAGAACCGTCTGCTAGCCAAATGGTAAGCGACTCAGATCCTAATTCGATTCCGTGCTGGATAACTTCTATATTGTGAGCAATTGCCTGTTTGCGAACTGCTTTATTTACGTTTTGTAAAGAACCGTATCTATATGAATTTGAAGCATCTGCCTGATCTTGAAAAGTATTCGAGTTCATGGCATCGAATTTTAATCCGTGTTGTGCTGCAAGTGCTTTAATTGAATTGTAGTTGGTTGGGATATCCCACGGAATATGAAGTGAAATGGCTCCAGAAGCGCTGTTTAATTTATGAAGTAAACCAACATCTTCGATTTTTTCTTCGATAGAACGAGGTTCTCCGCCGCCAGCAAAACGTCCAAATCTTGTTCCTCCTGTTCCTAAAGCCCAAGATGGAATTGCAATTTGAAAGTCGATTAATTTTTGGATAATCGCTTCTGTATCATTTATTTCTGATGCTGTAAAAACTAATTTATTTTGGTGTTTTTTTAATAAATCTTCGTTATGAGATTCAATGTGGTTTGATGAGATTAACATAGTAATTTGATATTTTAATAGAGTTTACAAGATATATAATTTTATACTTTTAGTATACTTTTTAACACACAGTTCCCAATTCACACGCGGATTAGACGGATTCGCTATCGCGAAAACGCTGATCTACACAGATTTTTTTTCTGATTTTTCGCAGATTTATCTTGAATTATCTACTAATTAAAAATAAAATTAATAATCTGCTTAAATCTGCGTGCAACAAAAAAATCCGTTTTATCTGTGTCTTCGCGATAGCGAATCCGTTTTATCTGCGTTCTATGATTTTCATGTGTTTAAAAAATTTTCAACTTATAAGTCTTATATAATTTAAACTCCGGTTTTACTTCACTTTTTTGTTTTTTATAAGTTTAAAAGCGATGTGTCTAAAAAAAATCTAACGTTCGAAAGATTCGAACGTTAGACCACAAAAAACCACTTTTGCTTAAACAAACTTATATAAAAAACCTAAACAATCTTTATCTATAAAAGCCCATTGCTAGACCGCCGTCTACGTTTAATGCGTTTCCTGTAGATTTACCAAGTAAACCTCCAACAAAAGCATAACAAGCATTTGCGATATCATCAGGCAATATGATTTCATTTAATAACGTACGTTTTGCATAGTAAGCTGGCAATTCTTCAACTGTTACTCCATATGCTTTTGCACGACCTTCTGCCCATCCGCCAGACCAAATATTAGAGTCTGAAATCACGGCATCAGGATTTACTGTATTCACACGTATTTTGTCTGCTCCTAATTCTGCAGCCATTAAACGTGTTAAGTGCGCCTGTGCTGCTTTAGCCGAACCATAACCCGGATTGTTCGGACCTGCAACTACAGCATTTTTAGAAACGATATTTACAATATCTCCCCCAAAACCTTGCTTGCGCATTACTTCGATTCCAGCTTTAGAAACAATAAATTGTCCTTTTACCAAGATATCGTATAATCTGTCCCACTCTTCTAAAGTATGTTCTGCAATAGATTTAGAGATACTGATTCCAGCGTTGTTTACTACGATGTCAACACCTCCAAAAGCTAAAGAAGCTTCGTCTAATGCTTTTTCAGTACTTGTTTCATCCGTAACATTTAACAAAGTACTAGAAACGGCATCTTTTCCAAATGCTTTAATAAACTCAGCTGCTGCACCTTCTAAACGCTCTTCGTTAATATCATTAATTACAACACAAGCACCTTCCTGTGCGAATTTTTTAGCAATAGCTTTACCTATTCCGCCTGCTGAACCTGTAATCAACGCTACTCTTCCAGATAATGCTTTTGGTTTTGGCATACGCTGTAATTTTGCTTCTTCTAATAACCAATATTCGATATCAAAAGCTTCTTGGTGCGGTAAAGATGTATATTCTGAAACTGCTTCAGCGCCTTTCATTACGTTTACTGCATTGATATAATATTCAGATGCTAAACGCGCCATCGTTTTATCTTTAGCAAAAGTGAACATACCCACTCCAGGATATAAAATCACAACTGGGTTTGGATCACGCATTGCCGGCGAGTTTGATTTTTTACAGGCATTGTAATAGTCTTTGTACATGGCACGGTAAGCTTCAAAAGCAGGTGTTAATTTTGCTTTGATCGCATCAACATCTGATAAATCTTCGTTAGGATCTAATTCTAAAACCAATGGACTTATCTTAGTTCTCAAAAAGTGATCTGGACAAGAAGTTCCTAATGGAGCTAATTTTGAAAGATCATTCGAATTAATGAATTCCAAAACTCTTGCATCGTCTGTATAATGACCAATCATTTGACGCTCTGACGAACAGAAACCTCTTAAGATCGGAGCTACTTTCGCTGCTTTTAATTTACGATCTGCTTCAGGAAGACTTTCAATTTTCTGACCTCCAAAAACAGGACGTTTTTTTCCGTAATTATTCTCTAAGTATGAAGCACATTTCTCTATTACTTCCAGCGTATTAATATAACTATCAAACGCAGTATCTCCCCAAGTAAATAAACCATGAGAACCTAACATGATTCCGCGTAGTTTTTTACCGTTTTTTGCTGCTTCTTCTAAACAAGCTCTCAACTGAAGACCAAGATCAAATCCTGGACGCTGCCAGCCTACCCAGCCAATTTCTCCGTTAAATAATTCTTCTGTTATCTTCTTTCCATCTTTCGCTGCAGCAATAGCAATTGCCGCGTCTGGATGTAAGTGATCGATATGTTTGAACGGAAGAAAACCGTGCAAAGGTGTATCGATAGAAGGTGCTTTTGAAGCTAAATCGAAAATACAGTGGTTGAATAACTCTACCATTTCATCTTCAAACTCGATTCCTTTGTACACATTTTCCAGATTACGAAGTCTGTCTAAATACAAAGCCGCACAACCTGATTTTGTTAATGTTCCAATATCTCCACCAGAACCTTTAATCCACATTACTTCAGAAGATTCTCCTGTTAAAGGATCTTTATCTGTAATTTTTACAGAAGTGTTTCCACCGCCGTAGTTGGTCAATCTTAAATCAGCTCCTAACAAGTTAGAACGATAAATAAAAAGCGCCACTTCATCTCCTGCTAATGCTGCTGCCTTAGCTTCATCCCAAAGGTAGCTTACATGCTTAAAATTCATATTAATTGTGTTTGTATTCGACATATACTATTTGTATTATTTCTTGTATTTATTTATAATGAGTTACCAATTCCTACCAAAACGATTGCAAGCATAATAAGCCCAATGCCCCAGAAAAAAGTTCTTAATGTTTTTTTAGAAACACCTTTCCATTCTTTCAAATAAAATCCCCAAAAGTTTGCTGTTAAAATAATGGTCGCCATGTGCAGAATCCATGAGCTGGCGCCATTTCCGAGTTTGCTCTCTCCCATTCCGTAAAAGAAAAACTGTAAAAACCACATGGTTCCGGCAAGAGCAGAAAACAAAACATTTTTAGTGATTGGGGTAGATTTATCTGTGTAATTTTTTATTGATTTGTTTTTAAAATTCAAATAAAGACACCAGATAAAGTTGGTTGTTAATCCGCCCCAAAGCAAAACAACATAAGTCACATTATTTTGAAATAAAGGATTAGAGCCAGTTATTACCGCTTGCTCTGCCATTGATTTTCCCGCTTCGATTCCGTAATTAAAAAATGAGCTTAAAATTCCTGAAATCACAGCAACAATCAGTCCTTTTACCAAATTGAAATCTTTGTCTTTATCCTCATGCCCTGTCGCAAAGTCTTTTTCTTTAAGCATTCCTGCTTTTCCAGAAATAGCAATTCCTATAAGATATACCACCACTCCTAATAAAACGATCTGTCCGCCAGTATTAGAAAGCATGTGAGAAAATGAAATCTTACCTTCTGTTGGAACAAAATCATAATAAATTGAAGGTACTAAAGCTCCAAATGCGGAGCAGAAACCTAAAGTAATTGAATTTCCTAAAGACATTCCCAAGTAACGAACTCCCAAACCATAAGTCAAACCGCCAATTCCCCAGATTAATCCCATTGAATAAGTAAAGGCTTTTATTGATGGAGAAGCTTCTGCAATAATCTCAACAAAATTTGGAATCGTTAAGTAAGCTGCAATTGGCGGAACAATCAGCCAAGAGAAAAATCCTCCTACCAGCCAATAGCTTTCCCAAGCCCAGTCCTTTACTTTTTTAAAAGGCATATAAAAACTACCTGAAGAAAATCCTCCGATAGAATGAAAAATGATTCCTAATAATGATTCCATTTAATAATTTTTGGTTTAAGGTTTGTTTGATAGTAATTTGGTTTTGTAAAATAATAGAATGTCAAAAACAAAACTGTCCTGTACTATCCTTTATAGTTCTTGTGTTTTTTTGTTAAAACTAAGGATTATTAGAAATAAGGCACTGTAATTATTGGGTAAATAAATTTAAAATAGCTATTTTAGCAATCGATTTCGTAATTAGTGAATCCTCATTTAGGACAAAATTTAAGAATTATAAAAAAAGTATTACAAGCCTTATTGTATTCTCTTTTTTAAAAAAGTAAAATAATTTAGCCACTATAATTATTTCACTTAAAAAAAGAGGAAGAAAGTTAGAATCAAAATTGGTTTCGTTGAAAGATGAAACAAATTTCCAAGACATAATCATGATTAAACTAATTAAAATAGACGAAGATTCAAGAGTACCTAAATACAAACAGATTGTTGACTCTATTCTTCAAAACATCGCCAACGGAAATTTAAAAATCAACCAAAAAATTCCCTCCATAAATAGTTTTAGTGAAGAATTTTATATGTCTCGAGACACTGTCGAAAAGGCTTATAATATTTTGAAGGAACGTAAAATTATTTCTTCGATTAGAGGAAAAGGATACTACATTACAAGAACAAAATTAGAATCGAAAGTCAATATTTTGTTCCTGACCAATAAACTGAGTTCTTATAAAATGAAGACTTATAGTTCTTTCATTAATACTCTTGGAGCAAATGCACACGTTGACCTGCAAATTTATCATTGTGACGAAACTTTATTTTTGAACATTTTAGATAAGTTTGAAGGCGCTTACGACTATTATGTAATTACAACCCATTTTAAAACTGACGAACTTAAGCATTTGAGTTTTACAGATGAAGTGGTGAATGCCATAAAAAATATTCCGACAGAAAAGCTGGTTGTTCTGGATAATATTAAATTAGGAACCAGCGACGATGTCATTAAGATTTATCAGGATTTTGAAAATGATATTTACAATGCCTTAAAAGAAGGTCTTTCTAAAATAGCCAAATACAAACGCTTAATTTTAGTTTATCCCGACAAAGCTGTTTACCCATATCCAAGAAGAATTTTACATGGATTTAGAAAGTTCTGTGTCGAACATGATATCAATTTTGAAATTTTAAGTGAAGTTTACGATGATATGATTCTTAAAAAAGGAGATTTATTTATCACCATCGAAGAATCTGATTTAGTTAATTTAATGAAACAAATTCGTGATGAAGAATATGTTTTAGGAAAAGAAATTGGAGTTATTTCTTATAATGATACACCTCTTAAAGAACTATTAGGAATTACAGTAATGTCAACTGACTTTAATATCATGGGTGAAACAGCTGCACGAATGATTTTGAATAAAGAAAAAGGTCAGGTAAAAGTTCCTTTTAATTTTATTGATAGAAATTCTATTTAAGGTGCTAAGGTTCTGAGATGCTGAGATTCTGAGTTTTTTTCTTAGAAACTTAGTATCTCAGAAACTTACTTTTTATCATACGGAATATATTGATCCCACTCCCAGGGTGTGTAAGTATCTTTGATTCCTATTTCTAGCAAATATTTTATTATTTTCCCTGTCGAATAGCTATTAGACATTATCAGCATTGCAATTCCTTTATCCTGAAAAACAATACTATAATTCTGAAAACCTGAACCCTGTCCTTCTTTAAAGGCTCCATATCCGTAAGGTGATTTTACTATTCCCCAGCCCAGCCCATACGAAAGCTCCGTTTTGTCATTCCAATTCCCGTCTTCTAATGCTCCTGGCCCAAACTGATTTTTGGAGCGAATACGAATCTGCGGACTAAACATTTCTTTGTACGACTTGTCTTTTAGTATTTTTTTGTTCAAAATAGCGGTTATAAATTTACTGTAATCTTCTATCGTAGTTTCAAGTGTTCCCGCTCCTCTTGGCGCGTTGTCTTTATCTTTTTCCTGAACCTTTCCATCGTTATCATATCCGTAGGCAAAATCTTTCTCAAATTTATCCTGCCAGCGGTAGCTTGAATAATTCATCCCAAGCGGTTTAAATATTTTATCCTGAGCCAGTTCTTCCAAAGGTTTTCTTGTAATTTTCTCTAATACTACCTGAAGATATGTAAGCCCTTCACCCGAATAACTGTATCGGCTTCCAGGTTCAAACTTAACTTTAAGCTTTTCATCTGTTTCAAACCAGCGCCAGTTAGGCAAACCCGATGTATGATCTAGGCACATTCTTGCCGTTATCTTTTTGTATTCAGGATACGATTTTAATTCTTTAAAATCTTCATGCCATACTTTAAAATCATATTCATAAATGGGTTTTGGAAGATAATCCTGAAGTGGTTTGTCTAAGGTTATTACGCCTTCTTCAACCAATTTCATAACCAAAACAGCAAATACAGCTTTACTAAAAGAGGCTCCATAAAGATTTGTCTGCAATTCTAATTTCTTTTTTGTTTCGATATTACTAAAACCAAAAGTTTTCATATAAACAGGTTTTTTAGCATTAAAAACAGAAATAGCTAATCCTTTTACATCGGCTTTACCCATAAGGTTTTCAATTGCAACGGTCAAACTATCAGCAGAAATTGTGCTTCCATCAAGTCTTTTAATGACCGGATTTTGTCCTTGAACAGAAATTATATTTATAAAAAAAATAACAACAAGAAGATTTTTCATGATTAAGATGTATTCAGTGTTACTAATTAATGCTGCTTTTATCATTTTTTTTGAGTAATACACTCAAGCAAAACAACTTGACAATAAATCAAATAAAATGACTAAGAATTTTATAATTAATTTAAAAACCATTTTTTACTATATTTCAGTCCTATAATCACACAAATATATTAGCCGTTAAAGCATAAGACAATACTGATAAATAACCATTTTTATGAGAAGCATAAAAGATGATTTGAGCAAACAGCTTTTGGAGCAAAAAAACTCGCATAGCTTACATCCTACACAAGATTTAAAAGCATTTCAAAAAATTGCGCAGAATTTTGCTAATTTAGAAAACGGCATTGCGGTGCTAAGCGATTTATATAATAACAAAAGTTATATCTATTCTGGTAAAATTACCGATGAACTAGGAATTTTTAAGAAAGATCAAGTCCAGGAAATAGAAAGTATATGGGAAGATGAACTTTTTGGCAAATTGAATTCTGACGATGTATTGCAAAAATATCTTTTGGAACTCCATTTTTTTCAGTTTATAAAAACGGTTTCTATTGAGGAAAGAAAGGACTTTTGTATCACTAGCAAACTGAGAATGAATGATGAAACGTCTGGAAAGTCTCTCGTGCACAAAATGTTTTATTTTTCAAATCAATATGAAGATGTAGAATTGGCTCTTTGTCTTTATAATTTTGATTTTTCTCTAGCTCTTCAATATGAAGGAGCCATTATGAATACAGCAAACGGAAATATTGTGGAGGAAAATATAACTAGCAATACCTCTTTTCTTTCGGCTAGGGAAAAAGAAATTCTAAAAATGCTCCAAAAAGGAAAACAAAGTAAAGAAATTGCTTCTCTTTTATTTATAAGTATTAATACTGTAAGCCGCCATAGGCAAAACATTCTGGAAAAAATGAAAGTTAATAATACTGCTGAGGCATGTACGCTTGCTGCAAAATTGAAGTGGATATAGTCTTTTTTGAGGTGCAAAGTGACAGTGGAACAGAGGCTTAGAGTTTTTTTCTGAAATTAAAAAGTATCTAAGTATCTTAATTCTTAATTCTTAATTTTCAACGAAACAAAAACCATAAAAAAACCCCATCTGATGATGGGGTTTAATTGTATTATTTTTTTGATTCTTCGATAGAAACTTTTCTGAACTCTTTTAAAAGTTTTTCAATTTCTAAAGTCGCTTTACGTGCTCTTGGACCTGCTGCTTTAATTCCTTTTTCAGTTAAAGATTCAGCTTCTGCTTTAAATGTGTCAATTTCGGCGTTGATTTTTACTAATAAATCTTTCATGCTTATATATTGTTAAATTAAGCCACAAAAATAAAAGTTTGTGTGATAGTTACAACAAAATTGCTGTTAAATTTAATGCAGTTTTTCATTCATTTTCTTTACAATAAATTGACCTTACAATTTTGCAAAAACACAGCAAACACAAACAACTAACAATCAAATACTTATTTGCAAAACAAAATAATCATGATCCTTTTGAAGCTTTGTACATAGCTTTTGTTCTACTAAAAAAATGTATGAAAATATAGCAGAGAACGCTGTGTTGTATGCCTTAAAAGTGGAAAAATTACTCAAAAAAAGGAAATTTTACTCGGTCAGCATCTTATTGATGTATACATTTTTTAAAATAACACCGTCGATAATGCTTTTATCAAACTTAGTTTTTACAGTTTCTATATTTAAATTTTCAAATTTAAAATTAGTCAAGCGAACATTGGGATCTTTTTCTACTCCGTAAAAATTACTGCACTTAAGATCAATGTTTCTCAAAGTAATATGATCGCCATAAGACAAAGGAATATCTGCACGACCTTTTAAATCATAAAATTGTCGCCAAGCAAAAATTGCCAAACCAGTTTCGGCTTCACCTTTTATATTTTCAACCAAAATGTATTCATACCGCTGTGGAGTGTCTGGGCGCATTTTTAGCCAAAGCAATCTTGAAGCTCCATCGACTTTACTGTTCCGAAATATAACATTACGGTTATGAATCGCTTCACTCCCATTTGTCAAAGCCGAATGACAAAACCCAAAAGTACAGTCTTCAATTATAATATTTTTGTTTGGTCCGTTATTTTTATCTTGATCCGCATATGGCCCTTTACCGCCTTTTAAAGCAACTGCATCATCATTAACAGACATGTAGCAGTCTTTTATCAAAACATTTTCGCAAACATCGAGATCGACGGCATCTGTACTTGGCGCTTTGATGCCAATGTGCGGTGAAAAAATATGAAGTCCGAGTAGTTTTACATTCTTACATTTATAAAAATGATTCGTCCAAAAACCAGAATTGACCATTTTTACCTCTTGAAACTGTACATTATTAGAGTTCCAAACAAAAACCAATCTTGGCCTTGAAACCTCAAGATTAGTACAATCTGGATTTTCACTGCGTCTTTTCCAAAAAGCTTCCCAAAACTTTTTTCCGTTTCCGTTTATTGTGCCTTCGCCAGAAATAGAAAAATAATCCACTCCATAGGCATTAATCAAAGCAGGAAAATAATCTAAGTTCTGTCCTTCCATACGCGAGGGCATTATTGGATAATCTGCGATAGTATCAGAACCTTTTAAAACTGCGTCTTTTGCCAAATGCAAAACTGTTTTTGGTTTAAAAAATAAAGCACCGCTTAAAAACACACCTTGCGGAATCACAATCACGCCGCCTCCGTTCTCCGATGCTTTATCGATAACAGCTTGTATAGTTTTGGTTTGAAGTAAAGTACTATCGTTTTTAACTCCAAAATTGGTAATTACATATTGCTTTCCTAAATTTTCAAGCTTTAATTTTTGATGTTCTTTAAACCAGTTAGCTATTGGAGTTCCATCAGGAAAATTTTCTGTTTGCTGCTGTGAAAAAGAGAAATTAAATACTCCTATAATAAATAGCATTAAAAGATTATTTCTCATTTCAAAAACATTTTTTACCGGTTAATTATTGTTTCAACTTTTATTTTGGGCGAAAGCTGTTTCGCTGACCTAATATTTAAATCTTTATTCGCACTTAACTCCCAAGCTACAATCGCATAATAGCTAATTTCTTTATCAAAATAGAATAAATATTTTTCTAATTAATCTTTCCGAGACGCTCCCTTTTTATCAAAACCGCTTTTTTAGATAATTAAGTAATGGGAAGATAAATTGACATTGTTTTTTCATTCTATCTGATTTTTATTTTTTAGAACAATTTAAGGGTTTTAATTGTTATTACACTTCAAATAAAAAACTTTGTTAGAAAGAATTTCAGGATAGCAAAAAAAAATGCAGGATAAAGAACAATATTTATCCTGCATAAAATGCACAACTTTGAATCAAGTCATAATCAAAATGTGTGCACGAAAAAAATATAAAAAAAATAAACTAATTACATTAAAAAATACATGGCTTTAAAATAATCATCTGCCTTTGTCTGTAATAATTTTGATCCCGAGAAGGAAATTCTTTCGTTTTTAAAATCCAGTTTGCTTTTAAAAAAAGTTTGCAGTTCTTTGAAAATTTCCCGACTCGTTTTGGATTCATCAAACAAAACCACGTTATTTACTAAAAAAGCCAAACTTGGATAAAACTGTTTATTAAATAAACAAACTAATACATTTGTTGTTTTATTTTCTTGAAGAAATCCTAGTAATTCTTCTCGCGTATGTACAACGTAAACAATTCGATCATACTGCTTTGCTTCTTCCTCTTCATTATTTCCAAAAAAAGATTTTTCTGAAAACTCAAACTCATCTTTAAATTTTCTTTTAAACATTTTTAGAAAAACACCTTTATTATCATGTTGTTACTCCAGTAATTATTCCTGCACACGGGTCTGTAATTGTTGGGGCAATTGGTGTTGCCTCACATTGCCCTGTAATATCTGCTAAAGCTGATGGAACTACTGTTGCATTTATCGTGATACTTGCAGTTGTGATTCCCGAACAGGTTGGATTACTAAAATTGTAAGTAACCGTATGAGTTCCAACAGTAGAAAGTGCTAAATCTATTGTTCCGGTTGATGAGTCAATAATTAAACCAGTATCTCCACTGTAAGTGCCACCTGCTTCACCTGTTTGAGTTACAACGGCTGTACCTCTATTACAATATGGGGCACTTGAGTAAGCAATTGTTGAAGTTGGTAATTCATTTATTTCTATTTGTGCAATGTCTGTACTAGAACAGGTACCATCTGTAAAACTATAAGTAACTATATGACTTCCTAAAGTCGAACCAGCTAAATCTATTGTTCCTGTGGCAGCATCAATAATTAAACCCGTATCTCCACTGTAAATTCCTCCTGTTACACCTGTTTGAGTTACAATTGCTGTACCTGTTTGACAATATGGTGTACTTGTATAAGATATTCCTGCAACAGGCAATGGATTAATAATAACCGTTACAGGCTGTATATTACTACAAGTAGCGTTAGTACCTTTTATATAATAAGTACCGCTAACATCAATAATTGTAGGATCAACTATTGGATCCGTCCCCTGTGCATCTGTAAAATAAGAATATGTCATCCCTGCTTCACTTCCAGCAGTTATTTCAGGCGCCGTAATATTTACTGTATTTGGAAAGCAGACAGCTGCTGGATCTGTGATCACAAGATTAGGAAGAGCTGTAATGACGACTGTTAAGTTTGAAACTGTAGTACTGCTGCATGGCGGACCAAAAGTTACCGAACAAGTATAATTATTGTTTCCAACTAATAGAGCAGAATAATTTACTAGAGGACTTTTAAGTGTTTCATTAGCTGGAGTGATTCCCGGACCAGTCCATAAATATGAAATTGCTCCCACCGTATCTATATCTAATTGTAATGTGCCTGTACCTAAATTACAAAATGTTGCTGGACTTGAAATATTATTAGCGGTTGCAGTTGGAGCTGCCGCCACACCTATTTGTGCAGATTGAGTTATCACGTTTCCACAACCGTCTTTAATTCTAAAAAAATAGGTATTATCAGTCAAACCAGGAAAAGTATTAGCACTTTGATAAGCACTGAAATTAGTTCCGCCATCTGTACTAAGAGCGTATTCCAAAACATTTCCAGGGGCAGGTGAATTTGATGTTGCTACAATAGTTAAAGTTCCATTAGTCGCACCACTGCTGCAAACATAACCACCAGTATTGGTTTTATTTACACTAATAACATTATTAGAATCATAAGTCAAAGTTTGAGTAAGAACATTAACGGTTCCTCCTTTTATTCGTAAACCAAAAACATAAGTACCATAACTTAATCCGTTAAAAGGAAGTGACGCAGTATTACTTGCTAAATCTCTAACTTGGCCCACACTTGACGGACCAGAAACAATAATAACCTGATAAGCGCTTACACTATCAAAATTTCCATTCATTACGTAATTAAATCCTCCACAAACTGGAGTAATTGTATTTCCATTTAAAGTAGCATTATAACCTGAAACTGTAGCATTTATGGTTCTTGTACCACAAGGAATAGTCATATCTAAAGTATAATGACCAGATGGCCAATAATCTAAAGGATCTGAGGCGTTTACTCTTGGTAATGTAGCACTTCCTGAAGTTGCATTTAAGGGTGTACTGCTTGTATATCCTACAGGAACTAAAGGATTATCTGAAGATGTAACCGTATAATTAATAATATCACCTGCCTGAACCGGAGATACAGTTAGAATTAACCTTCCGTATCCCAACGCATTCAAATTTTGCTGAACCCCCGTTAAAACCTGATTAATTGTAAATGTAGAAGCTGCTGGAATAGATATATTTTGAGATACAGGAAGTGTATCGAAACTTCTTGTTGTGCTGCCCTGTGCATCTATATACGTTACATGATAAGTTGCTCCTGCGGTAAAGCCTGTAATTAGCTGTGCGGTACTATTAATTGTGGTTGTAACAATATCTGAAGGATTTGCAATATTAGTAAATGTAACATTCAAAGGAAAACAGCTCAACCTATTAGGTACCGCCCTAATTAATCCTGCGCCTGCACAATTTGTTGGCCCCATCGTACCTCCACTATTATATTGGGTTACATTAAATTCTTTGGTATTACCACAATTGTCACTTAATACAACTTTCATAGATGCACTTGCAATTTCAGCTAATACACCTGCTTTTGTCGCAATTAATGGAAGTCTAACAGTATTAAGCAATGGAGAATAGCCCGCTCCACCCACATCACTATATCCATCAGCGTTTGTATCCTGACCGTACAACTGTCCCTGATACAATATTTTCCAGCTAAATCTTGCAGCATCACTTGGTGAAATAGTCGTACTATTGGCTGTATATTGAAATAATAATTCATTAATAACATTTAGAGGCGTAGAACAGTTATTTGTAGTATTAAAACTAGGATAAGCTAAACTTCCTAATTTAAAATCATTTACTGTTACAGTCGGATTAGAAATAGATGTTGCTCCTGTGATAGTTTGTCCGCAGTCATCAGTCACGCTTACTAAATAGTTACTCACTCCTAACGGATTAAAAGTAAAAGTAGTTGCACTAATTGGTCCACTATTCTGTAAAATCACACCTGGAGCAGCCTGGGTTGCAATAGTATAAGTATAAGGTGCTTTTCCAGCTGTTACTGTCGAGGTCAACGAAGTTGTTCCTCCCACACAATCTGCCACTTTTGTTGGCGTAGCAACATTCATAGCGGTATAGCCATCAGTAACTGTAATGTTAGCGCTGGAGAATACAGTGCCGCCAGCGGTTGCCCGAGCACTTACAACGTAAACTCCTGAGCTTAATCCTGTAAAAACATTATTGTTTGTAAATTGTGTAGGATCTCCAGAAACTGGAGCAACTACAACCCCTGCTTTTAATAATTGATATTGCGGTGTAGCTCCCAAACCTGTATTGCTAGCAGTAATAATTCCGCTATTAAAACAACCTGTATTGCTCGGAACGCCTGAAACAGTTTGAGCAAAAGCCTCATTATTCATGAAACTCATTACCGGCAAAATCATTAAAAATATTAGTAAAGTAATTTTTGACTTCATAATTGTTCTAATTAATTAAACAGACTTACTTTGAACACAATATCTTTTGTTAAGGATAAAAGATATGCTGTTTTTAAAACAACTATTTCATAATTAAAAAATCTTATATTTTAATCATTTACAAACACTTATAAAACAAACATAAGTTCTTAGCTGATTAAATTTTCCAATTACCTTTAAAAGTTTAAAAAGTTATAGGAAAAGAAATTTATTTAGGAGCAAAGATTTCCTAGATAATACAAATAAACGCAACACCAACTAAGGAATAATTAAAAAGACTTAATTACAAATAGTTAAACAATAATTTTAAAAATTATTTATAAAAAAGATACTGGCGTAATAAAAAAATATAGCTCTCTAAGTGTGGCTTGTAGTAATGGCTATAGAACAAGAGTGAATAATCTTACTAAGGATTTATAACCAAAATTAATAGTTTTTTATTTTTAAAACATAAAAGTACTCAATTTCAGCATATTAATAAAATTTTAACACTAAAAAAGATTAAAAAAAGTTTATAAAAAAAGAGAGAACCAAAGTTCTCTCTTTTCACATATAGTTGCTAACGTAAAAATTACTTTATTCCCTTTTTAAGTTTATCAATTGATGAGTCATTTAAAAGTCTTATTTGTTCTACAGCAATTTGAGCTATTGCGGTAGCACCTTTTAAAGAAAGATGTGTATCATCTGCCTTATCTTTATCGTAATAAGGATTTTCACCAGCTTTATAATGTAAATGCAATTGTTTTGATCTTTCTGGACCATAAGATTGCTCCAGTAATTCTGTATAGTACTCCAAATCAATAAATGGTACTTTGTATTCCTGCGCCACTAATCTTGTTTCAAAAGGATAGTCTCCATGAGTGGGAACTAATACACCTTTCTCATTAAAATTACGTCTGGCAATTGAAGTCAATAATATGGGTATAGCTCCTTTTTCCCTGCTTTCCTTTACAAAGCGAATTAGATTATAGCGGTAACTTGTATGAGGATTAGTGTAACGAGTGGAATCTTCTATTTTTTCGTCATTATGTCCAAATTCTATTAAAACGTAATCTCCCTTTTTCAATTTTTTATAAATAGAATCCCAGCGTTTTTCATTGATAAAACTTTTAGTACTTCTGCCGTTTACAGCTTTATTTATAACAACTATATTATCATTGAAAAATGGCTGTAATACCTGCGCCCATCCATGTTCTGGATTACGATCTGGATCTTTTTTATTAGCCATTGTAGAATCTCCAATACAATAAACTGCTGTTTTTTGAGCAAAACAAAATGTGGTTATTAAAAACGTTAATAGTATATATTTTTTCATTCTATTTTTGTTAATGTTAATTGTTTTGGAATTGTCAGTCTGAGTGTAGTCGAAGACCTTCTTAATCTTAAAAGTACTTTCACTTTTACCGACAGGCCAGATTTTTTCGGATACTCTTCACGTACGTGTACTGCCGTGCGTCTCTACAGAAAACCTTTGTCACTCTGCACCTTTGAGCCTTTGAACCTTCAAAAAAAACTAATTTTTTGAAACCGCCGACGGCACACCAGCTCTTTGCCCGATAAAAACATCTGTCATTAGAACATTTTCTGCATTCTCGTTTGACAACGCATTTTTTGCCGATTTGATTTCAATATTCTTTAAGGATATGTTCCTAATTTTTTTATCTGGAAAACCCTGAATTACAATTCCCGACTCTGAAGCTTTGTTACAGGTAATATCAAAAAAATGTACATTTGATATATCCGATTGAAAGCCTTTACCTTCTCCGTGATAATTGGCTGTAATGTAAAGACAGTCTTCTACTTCGTCGAGTTTTATATTTCTCACAAAAACATCTTTAATATAACCTCCCCTGTCTGCATTGGTTTTCAGATAAATTCCTCTTTTAAGATAACCTGCTGTTTTACAATTTTCAACAAAAACATTGCGAACACCAGCCGACATTTCGCTGCCAATAACGACACCATGCAGTCCTTTGAAATTACAATTTCTAATTACAATATTTTCACTTGGTGTTGCTGCATTGGCCCTTCCTTCATGATCTCGTCCCGCTTTTATGGCAACATTATCATCACCATTATCAAAGTTCACATTTTCAATTAAAACATCTTTTGCATATTCTGGATCGATTCCGTCATTATTATGATTTAATGATTTATAACTGATTCCTCTAATCGTAATGCTTTCTGATTTTAAAAGATGCAGACACCAGAATGGCGAATTTTCGATTCGAATGTTTTCTACTAAAATATTCCTGCAATTCAAAAACTGAATCATTTGCGGTCTTAAAAAAAAACCTTCACCAAATTTTCTTTCTGAAATTGGAGTACTATTATGATTCATTTCACGGCTGCGGTTTTTTCCTTCGCCTTCTTTTGCTTTAAAAGTTTTCCATATTTTTCCGCCTTCACCATCAATGATTCCTTCTCCTGTCAAGGCTATATTGGTACAGTTATTAGCGTAAATTAACGGACTGTAATTGTAGAGCATTGTTCCTTCCCAGCTGGTTAAAACTAATGGCAAATAATCTTTTGGATTATCACTGAATTTAATTTTTGCGCCTTTCTCAATTTTTAAATTCACATTGCTGACAAAATGAATTGGGCCGTTGATCTTATAAATTCCTTTAGGAACAATAATTGTCCCACCGTTATTTTTTTTACACAAAGCCATGGCTTTATCAAAAACTTTTTTGTTATCCGTAATTGAATCGCCTTTTGCACCAAGTTTCAACACATTTATCTGATAAGCAGGAATAACGGGCAGCTGAATTCTTTTCACTATAGAATCTACTCTTTCTGAAGGGAAATCACTGTTTTGGGAAAAAGAAACCCAGGTAAAAAATAGGAGAAATAAGTATTTAGAATTCATTTTTTTATAGTTTTAATAGCTGTTTTTCAGTTTTCAGTTTTCAGTTTTCAGTTTTCAGTCGCAGTCGCCGTTTTCAGTCACAGTTTTCAAACTGAGACCGAGACTGAAAACTCTACCTCAAATACCAATTCAAGATCTTGTCTTTTAGAATATTTTCTATTGAATACTGATCTGCTTCTTTTTTAGAAAGTTGATGCGACCATTTCACTCTTTGCGACGGTTGAAAACCTTCACCTTTACAATTGTATTCTGCATAAAAGGCCTTTTTTTCTGCTTCTGGTTTTGCCCAATTTTCCCAGCCTTCTGCTTTAATTTGTTTACCCATTTCACAATTAATAAAAACCGTTTTGGCATAAATACGCCATGGTCTTCCCAGGTAAACATCTTTCGCCTCAGGATTTGCCGTTAGTTTGCAATTTTTGAAAACGAAACCAAAAGCAGTTCCTTCTGGAGTTGAAGCTGCAGTTATGTACGAACTTTTAATACTATGTATAATACAATTTTCAAATAAAGCTGTCGCGCTTCCAAAAATAAAATCGGTTGTTCCTTCTATATAACAATCTTTAAAATACTGCTTTGCGTCTTTTCCTGATAAATACAAAGTGTCTTGATTTCCTAAAAGGTTACAATTGGAAATCTTCGCTCGATTTGCCACAACAGATAATGCAATAGCTTGTCCGTGTTCTCCTGAAGTATTTTTAATCGTTAAATTGGATGCCGAAAAATCGTCTCCTTCAACTAAAACTGTATACGTATAAAAGGTACTATTTCGACCTAAACTAATTTTTGAAAAGTTATCATCAAAAGTAATGATTGTATTTTCTTTGCTTTCGCCTTTTAAAATTACATTCGAGTTCCATTCTGGTATGCGGACTTTTTCGTTGTAAGTTCCATTTTTCACATAAATAGTAACTTTCTCGTAAGGAAAGGCTGGACATGCATATACTGCATCCTGAATTTTTGTAAAATCTCCAGAACCATCTTGTGCCACCGTAATTAAATTGACATTTTTCTTTTCTGAAGCCGAAACTTTTGTCCCGTTTTTTACTGCCCAATCTGGAAATCTTTTTAAAACTTCTTTTGGCGCATCAGAATACCATGAATAACCGTTTCGTCTTTCTGCTCCAATTTGATCAATCGATTTCTTTTTTATTCCGTCACGATCGCAAAAGAAAGGTTCGTTGGTTTCCAAATCCATAAATCTTGCCCAAATTGGTGACGCATTTGTTGCAGGAATCATTTTTTTATCTATTATTTTCCCTGCATCGTTTACAACTCTTTTTTCTTCTAAATTGGTAATTTTAGTTTTTTCAAACCAAGCGACAGCACTTTTGACTGCAGTCACAACTTCTGCTGACGGCTTTTCTAAAGACATTAAAAGCAATACAATTTTTGCCGATTCATAACCGCTTAAAGAAGCCAATTCAAAAGCTCTTGCATTTGCTGGGGCTAAAGTAATTTCGTCATGCTGAGCGCACCATGCTGATAAAACTCCATTTTGTTTGTATTGTGTTTTTAAGATACAGTCGATTCCTTTATTAAATGCTTTTTTGCATTTTTCAACAACTTCTTTTGAAGGTTTAATACTGTAATAATTGGTTTCATAAGCCACCGATTTTATTACATTTAGAATATTAACCATCGAATCATCATTGTAGGTAATATGCGTATAATATCCTTTTTTTAAGGGATAAAATTGAGGCCAGCCTCCATTTTCATATTGGGCTTCTAGCAAATAATTTAATCCTTTTAAGAAAGACTCCGTATAACGTTCGTCTTTTACCTGAGCATACATTTTTGACATAAAAAGCATTTCCTGGCAAGTTGCTCCATTGTCTGTAGTGGTTTCTATGGCTGTTTTTTTTAATGCAAGTAAATCTTTCTTTTGCTTCTCTGTGAGTTCCTGCTGCATCTGAATGTTTTTTGGCCAGCCACCAATATCTCTTTGGTACAGTAGAACGTTTTCTGCTATTCTTTTGGCATCCGCCGAAGCAAACCAAGCTGCATCACTCTTACGAATAATTTCAGACCAGTTTTTATAAGTATTCTGAGAATTTACAGCAACACTGCAAAGACATAAAAAAAATAGTATTTGTTTTTTTAACTGCATCATTTCTTGTTATTTCGTTACTCTAAACCAATCTACTTCAACATTTCCAGAATCATTTTTCACCTCTTCACCTAAAGCAAAAAGACCAACTTTAGCGCCAATCCATTTTCCTTCTCTTGCTGTAAATTCATTTCCTATAACTTGATAATTTTTATCATCTAAACTATAGAAGAAACTGCAGATTCCACCCTTTTTAATTTTTACTTTAAGGTAAATGGTATTGCTTTCTATTGATATGGGTTTTGTTTCGGTTTGTGAGACTGAATCACCAAAAGTTCCAGTTTTCTGATTCAGGTATAATTTTCCGTTATCGTTTTTAAAACAGAGATAACTGTAATCCAATCCCATAATGATTAATCCTGTAGATTCGCCATTTAACCTAGCATTAAAAGTTAGTTTAGTAGTTGCTGTAAATTCTTCTGCCGGAAATTTTTGCAGTAATAAATTTGGAGCATTAAAAATGTTTGTCGTCGTGGTATTGCAAAACAAATTAAAGTATCCCAAACTTGTTGGAAATCCCCAATTGATTTGTTTATTGGCCTGCCACTGCCATTGCAATCCTAATTTTGGCTCGTTAAACTCATCTGAAGTTGCTGGAATTTCGATTTGATATTTCTTTCCTACATTTGGCTTTTTATAAGTGGTAACTGGTTCTCCAATTCCGTTTTTATCAAAATCTTCTCCCATAACTGGCCAGTCGTTTATCCATTTCATTGGCTGTAAATGAACAATTCGTCCGTAAGCACCCTTATCCTGAAAATGAAAAAACCAATCTTCGCCTGTTAGAGTTGTTACCCAAGCGCCTTGATGCGGACCGTTTATAGTTGTCGATCCTTGTTCCAGAACCTTTTTCTTTTCATAAGGTCCAAAAACATTTTTAGATCTTAAAACAGTCTGCCAGCCTGTAGGAACACCGCCAGCTGGTGCAAAAATGTAATAGTAATTATTTCGTTTGTAAAATTTTGGTCCTTCTATTGTTTCTTCACCAGCATGTCCATCAATTACCATTACTTCGTCATTATTCACAATTGTACCTTCCCAATTCATGGTGCAGACTACCAGTAAACTCTTAATCTGCGCACGGCTTCCCGCAAAAGCATGAACTAAATAAGCTTTACCATCATTATCCCAAAGCGGACTAGGATCGATTAAACCAGTTCCAGCTTTTACTAAAAGTGGTTCAGACCAAGGTCCCTCTGCTTTTTTGGCTTTAATCATATAAATTCCAAAATCTGGATCTGGATAATAAATATAAAATTCATTATTATGATAAGTAATGCTGGGCGCCCAAACCCCATTTCCGTGCTGTACTTTATTGTATGTTTCAAAGGGCGGCTGTTTGGTAAGTGCATATCCAACAATTTTCCAGTTCACCAAATCTTTAGAATGTAAAATTGGTAATCCCGGATTACAGTTAAACGATGAAGCTGTCATATAATAATCATCGCCTGCGCGAACAACATCTGGATCTGAATAATCGGCATGAATGATTGGATTTGTATAAGTTCCATCTCCATTATCAGGCACCCAGACTTGCGCACTATTCTTCTGTAAAGAAAAAACTATAAGAAGAAAAGTGATGATTTTTATATTTTTCATTTTTAAAAGTATTGTCTTTCAAAGAAATCCTAACAGATTTTAAAAACCTGTCAGGATTCTATTTATTATTCTTAGCAGAGCTTCATCCGACCTTTCGAATTCGCTCCAGAAAACAAAAATTTCTACTCCAAGTATTCAATTAAATTCAACCATCAATCATTAACAATTAATAATTAAAAATTAATAATTAAAAATTAAAAATCAACAATGAACCATAAACAATGAACCATTAACAATCAACCATTAACAATCAACCATTAACAATTAACAATTATCGATTCAACTCCAAAGCTGCTAAAATAAAAGGTCCTGTAGCTTTAGGATCGTTGTCTTTTTTTCTTTCGTTTACATAATATTCGTAAGATCCATCACGATATGGAGTTCCTCCCAAACCTGCAACTTGGCAGCAGTTTGTTAAAGTGATTCCGCCATCTTCATCTACTTTTTTGATTAAAACTTTAGTTAATCCGTCAAAAGCTTTATTGGCTGATTTTTTAAATTTAGCTGGTAAATATCCTTTGTTTGCTCCTTTCGCAAAAGCATACGAAAACATAGCCGAACCAGAAGCCTCTAAATAATTTCCTTTTCCATCAACTTTGTCTGTAACTTGATACCACAAACCAGATTTATCCTGAAATTTAAGTAATGCTTCCGAAACATTGTTTAGATATTTCACCAATTCTTTTTGTTTTGGATGATCTTTTGGCATATAATCTAAAACATCAACCAAAGCCATTACGTACCATCCTAATGATCTAGACCAAAAATTTGGAGAATTTCCTGTTTGTTTATCTGCCCAAGGCATTTGCTTGCTTTCATCCCATCCGTGGTATAACAATCCTGTTTTTGGATCTGTCGCGTGAAGCTGAATTAATTCAAATTGTTTGGCGATATCATCAAAGCTTTTTCCGTTTTCAAATTTAGCTGTATATTCTGCGTAGAATGGCTCTCCCATATACAACCCATCTAACCACATTTGATTTGGATAAATTTGTTTGTGCCAGAATCCTCCACTTTGTGTTCTTGGCTGTTCTGTAAGCTGTTTACGAATTAACTGCATTGCTTTTAAGTATTTATCTTCTTTTGAAGATTCATAAACATCAAAAAGAAGACGTCCTGGCAACACTAAGTCAATATTGTATTTATCAAATTCGTATGTATTAATAGTTCCATCAGCTTGAACCAACTCATCTACGTAACCTCTTACGTAAGCCTTGTATCTAGTATCTGGATTTTTTTTGTATAATTCTTCGATAGAATGTAAAACTAAAGCATGTACATAATCCCATTTTGGTTTTTTAGCATCGTCCAGCATATATGCTTCTGGATGACGTTTCATTAAAGTTAAAGCCATCTTATCTGACCACTTCGCATTCTTTCCTATTACAATATCTTTTTTTGCTGGTTCTTGAGAAGTTACTTTACAACTTGTAAATGTCATAACGCAGATCATTAAAACCGACATCAAATAACTTTGTTTTCTAGTATTTTTCATTTCAAAATATATTTAAATTCTTTTATTTTTCTAATTCTATTGCGGCCAATAAAAATGCTCCTATGCCTATTGCGCCATTTTCTTTTGGTTTTACCGTCAGGTAATATTGGTTGGTTCCGTCTCTAAAAGGTTTTCCTCCTAAACCTACATTCGAAGAAACATTCAGAATATTTATTTCTCCTTTTTTATCGACTTTTACAAATTCTTTTACAAAACTGTTAAATGATTTTTTAGCTGTCGATTTATAACTGCCTGGTAAATAGCCTTTATTAGCGCCCTTAGCAAAAGCATAAATAATCATTCCTGAAGCTGATGGTTCAACATAATTTCCAAACAGTTCTGGTTTATCTGCTACTTGATACCATAATCCAGATTCACTTTTGTACTGATTTACATTCTTTGAAATCTGATTCAAATATTCTACCAAAACTTTATACTTTGGATGTGATTTCGGAAAATAATCTAAGGTTTCAACCAGTGCAACCATGTACCATCCTATTCCACGTCCCCAAATCGTTGGCGAAGTTCCTGTTTGTTTATCTGCCCAAGCAATTTCTTTACTTTCATCCCAAGCATGATAAACTAAACCTGTTTTTTTATCTACAATATGATTATGAACCAATTCAAATTGTTTAGCGATGTCGTCTAAACTTTTTCCCTTTTCATATTTAACCGTAAACTGCGTATAAAAAGGTTCTGCCATATACAAACCATCAATCCACATTTGGTTTGGATAAATCTGCTTGTGCCAAAATCCTCCGCTCGCTGTTCTTGGCTGTGTTTCCAGCTGATTTCGCAGCTTCCCAATAATTTGTAAATAGCGGGAATCTTTTGTAATGTCATATAAATTGAAAAGCAGTTTTCCCGGATTTAAATAATCAATATTGTATTCTTTGATATCGTATTTTTTAATATTTCCAGTGCTGTCAATCATTCCATCAACATACTCTTTGATATAATTCAGATACTTTTTGTTGTTTGTTTTTTGATATAATTTCTCAAAACCAGACAATACAAATCCCATTTTATAATCCCATTTTGGTTTTTCGTTTCCGTCGAGCTGCCACGCCTGTGGATATTTGTTTAAAATGGTAATTGCAGTTCTTTCGGACCATTTTAAATCGTAAGGAACAACAGCTTTTTCTGAATCGTTTTGATCTTGAGCCATGCTTTTCCAACCGAAAATAAGCAGTAAAATAATTACGGTTTTTATAGTAATCTTTTTAGAAAGAGATTTATGCATAGTTTGTATTGGTTTTCATTTTTATTCTAAATTACTTAAAAATTTTATCTAAAAATCGTACGGTGTACGAAACTGTTTGTCCAAACCAAGGTTCGTAAAACCAAAACGAATGCGGCGAATCTGGAATTGTCTGCACTTCATTATAGATTTTATTCTCATTCAAAATTTTAATCATATCATTGCGTCCTGCATGGAATCTCGGAATGTTGCTGCAGATGTATAATATCGGCGGTGTATTTTTATCGGTATGAGTTAATGCAGAGGCATTTTTCCAGTTTTCTGGAGTTTCATATGATTTTCCGCCAAGCCAAAAGGCAGCCATATCTCCTTCTGATGATTCTGGATGTTTGAATGCTAATACTCCATCTACATCGACAATCGCATTAACTTTTGATGAATGTTTACTTTTAAAAGTTTTATCTTCAAAAATCGGATTTTCATTTGTTGTTCCTATTAAAGCTGCCATTTGACCTCCTGACGAACAGCCTAAAACCGCAATTTTATTAGGATCTACATTAAATTTTCCTGCATTGTCTTTTATAAATCTGATTGCATTTTTTACATCAACTACACCCCTTGGATATTTGGCTTCCAGCGACAACCTATATTCTATGGCAAAACAAGAATACCCTTTTGATGCGATCTCTTTTCCTAAAAACTGCATTTGGTTTTTATTTCCAGATCTCCATCCTCCGCCATGAATCATTATTACGACTGGATTCTTTTTATTTTTGGTATTTACAAATGCATCAAAATGCAATGTCCTATCTTGTTCCTTATTATAAACCAAATCAAACATTTCTGTAACGTCTGGATTGGTCTTAATTTCTGGAATTGTAATAAAAGAATATTTCTTAATCAATTTAGTAAAAGTGCTTTTAATTGTATAAGACGTATCAATCTTGTACTGCTGGCTTTGAGCTGTAATTACATAAAAAAATACTATTAAAATTAATCTCACTTTCTGCATTTCAATTCTTAATTTAAGTTAAGGAAAGAGCTTGACAAATAGCCAAACTCTTTCTTAACTACTTCAAAAAAACAATATTCTCAAAAAACTAAAAAAATTACTAATAACCAGGATTTTGAGGAAAATCTTTATTTTGGTTTAAATCTAAAGCAGATTGTGGTATTGGTCTTAAAATTTTAAGTTTGCCGTCAACACCAACAAAATTTGCTTCTTTTATTTTATAATTATGAGCTGAAGCTCTCGCTACCAAAGTTCCAGTACGCTTTAAATCGAACCAGCGTTTGTATTCTCCTAATAACTCTCTTCCTCTTTCGTCTAAGATATAGTCGATATTAAATTGAGCTAAAGTTGCATTGGCTACTCCTGCTCTTCTCCGCACTTCGTTTAAACGATCTAATCCAGTTCCCGGATTTCCAGCTTTTAAATAGGCTTCAGCAGCTACAAGATAAGTTTCTCCCAATCTTGCTACAATGATATCTCTTGTACTTACAGGTCCTGTGCTAGAAGGAGTAGTTGGGTCTGGATCATCAAATTTCTTAACTGGAATAGTGTAGCAGTCTAAGTTTTTAATTAACGTATGTGCTGCAGAGTATTCTCCCCAAGGATGGTACACAAATGTTGAAGCTAACCTAGAAGCATTTGCTGCCATCCAAGCTGTTTTATCTGCTGGAGTAAACCATTTTGGCTCGTAAAAATGTCTCACTTTTAATGAAGCTGGGTTTGAACTTCTGTAATACGGATAATATAAAATAGTTTTTGTAACGCCGTTTGTTGTTTCAGGCCCTTCTAAAATTTCTGTCATAAAAGTAGCATTCCATCTTGCATCACCTTTTTCGTATAAACCTAGTGCATAATCTGTAGGACATAAATTGTAACTTCTTAGTGGCGCTCCAGTTTCTGCCCCTCCTAAATAAGAACTGAAATAGTAAAACTGGTTGTTACCCAATTTCGTCGGATCTGTACTTGTTGAAGCTTTGTCGTACTGTACAGAAAAAATCGTTTCTGCATTTAAATCATTTCCTGGTTTAAATAGCTGATCGAAAGCGATAGCTAAAGTTTGTCCAGCGATTGCAGCATCGGCATAAGCGGCAGCTTTTGAAAAATCATCCGCTTTACCAAAAGTTTCATATCCTCTTGTTAAATATACTTTTGCCAATAAATCGTTTACAGCTCTTTTGTTGACTTTTCCAGATGTGCTGTAAGCAGCAGTTCCAACATTAGCTAAAGCAAAATCTAAATCTGAAATAATTTGTTCGTATACTTCTTCTGCACTGTTTCTTGTAAAAGATAAAACTGGGCTTGTAATATTCTCGCTTACAATTGGCACACCACCATAAGTCTGAACTAATAGAAAATAAGCCTGAGCTCTTAAAAATTTAGCTTCACCTAAAAGTGTATTTAAATTAGAAGTTTGCTCGGTCACAGTTGAATAATAAATTGCTTTATTCACTGATTGAATTAACTGATAACATGGTCTGTACAAATCGGCAACATTGTCTGAGGACGGAATTAAAAGTGTATACTGGCTCAAACCTGCTGGTTCTGGAGTTCTTCCTTCCGCATACATATCAGTTCCTGCTTCAAAAAGCCATGGATTTCCTCCGTAAATACTTTTAAGCCAAGCATAGTTTGTGTTTATTAATAACTGAAAACCTGCCGCTGTTTTATAAGTTCCATCAGCTGGAACATTTGACAAACTTTCTTCTTCGATATAATTACTGCAAGAACTTAAGGTTCCTGCAATGATTCCTAATATTATGATGAATTTTTTCATTTGATATCCTTATTAAAATTTAACACTTAATCCTAATTGTGTAGTCACTGATGCTGGACGGTTTACTCCAAAGGCAGCACCAGCCCATTCAGGATCATATCCATCAAAATCTGTAAATACAAATGGGTCTAAAACATTCACATAAATTCTTAAATTACTTATTTTAAGCCTTTTCAATAGTTCAGAATCTAATGTGTATCCTAAAGATATATTTTTAATTTTTACGTAAGAAACGTCTCTGTAGTACCCAAATAAAGAAGTCCAATAAGCTCCAGCTCCAGTAGCTACCGGCCCTGGTCTTGGGTTTGTATTATTTGCATTAGCCTCAATTCCTGTCCCGTTTGTTGGAATAAAGTAATCCATTGCTAATTTCTGACGTCCACGGTCGCTCACATCAGCAAAGTTTTGGTGAAAAGTACTCAAAACCGTTTGTCCTTGACTCGTTAAAACTGAGAAATTGAAATCAAAATTACCAACGGTCAATTTAGAATATAAACTTCCCTGCCAGTCTGGATTAGCATTTCCGATTACAGTTCTATCATCTTGATTGAATTTACCGTCATTGTTCAAATCCTTTGGTCTTGCTTGTCCTGGAGCCATTCCGTATGACGCAGCTTGTGCAGCTTCGCTTTCCTGCCAAACTCCGTCATAAACGTAATTGTAGTTTGGATTTAATTCAGATCCTAAAATTAATTTGTTTCCAATATCACTTACTTGATCCTGATTGTAAATTGACTCTAATTTATTTACGTTTTTAGTAAACGTGAAAGTAGTTTCCCAATTTACATTTTTGCTTTTGATATTCTTTGTAGTTAAAAGAACTTCTACCCCTTTATTACTAACAGATCCAACGTTAGAAAATGTATTTTTATAACCTGTTTCAAGAGGCAGTTCTTGTTTATAAATTAATTTATCTGATAATCTGTCATAAACATCTACAGAACCTGTGATTCTGTTATTTAAGAATCCGTAATCAAGACCAAAGTTTAACTCTCGTGTTTTTTCCCAAGTTAAGTTTTGATTCGCTAAATTTTCAGACTGCCAGCCCGATACCACATTGGCTCCATTTGCATAAAAAGTCTGCTGATTCAATAAAGCCTGAGAAGTATAAGGTGCCACGTTGTCGTTTCCTGTATAACCTAAACTTGCGCGAAGTTTTAAATCTGAAATAACTGAGCTATTTGCTAAGAAAGATTCTTTGCTAATTTTCCATCCTAAAGCTACAGAAGGGAAACTCTGCCATTTATTACCTTCAGATAAAACAGAAGAACCATCCCATCTTGTAGAAGCTGTTAAAAGATATTTGTCTTTAAATGTATAATTTAAACGAACTGCATAAGAACTTAAAGTGTTCTTTTGATAGCCAGAACTTATATTATAACTCGTCTGAACTCCAGATCCCATATTATTTGATCCAACATCAAAAGGCTGATTGTTAGAATATAAATAAGACGTTTCATCAACATTTGAATACAAACTCTGTAATAATAAAACACTAAAATCGTGTACTTCTTTAAATGTGTGTTTTAAATCGATCTGGTTATCCCAAGTGTAGTTAAAGTTGTTGAAGTTTTTAATTGATGCAGAATTTTTTCCGTTTAAGGTTACACCTGCATTGGTCTGCGCTTTATAAGCTGTACTGGTAACAGTGTTTTCGATACCTCCTGCAAATGTTGTTTTAAACGAAAGCCATTTTAAAGGCTGGTATTGGAAGAAAACATTTCCAACTGTCTGCCATGTTTTTTCTGTTTGAGATGAATTGGCAATTTCCATTAATGGGTTTACAGTACTGGTTTTGTTTATTGCCCATGAACCATCTGGATAAGTTAATTTTCCTGGAAGGAAAAACAGTGTTCCTACTTTCTCATTTCCTTGTGCATCTACAGCCCAAGGCGACATAAGCGGACTTAATCTGAAAGCGTCCTGCATTGCTAAATCACTTCCTAATTGTGTATCAAGGCGTGCAACAGTAATGTTGGCCCCAGTAGTAAATTTATCATTGATTTTATGGTTCAATCCTAGTTTAAAAGAATATTTATCAGTCGAATCATTTTCGATAAGTCCTTCATCGCTTTGAACACCAAATCCTAAATTATAGCTCAAACCAGAATCTGAACGTCCTGTAACATTTAAATAATTGTTTTGAGTCATACCTGGTTTAAGAACAGCATCTGTCCAGTCAAAATTATAACCGTTGTTAGCGCGAGAAACTAATAATGGACTTTGATTTCCTGCTAAAGCTGCTAATTGCGCAGGAGTTTGTGTCTGAGGTGTTGCACTCATATAGGCAACCTGATGGAATTTCCACCATTCTGCTCCGTTCATCATTTTTGGCATTCTCACAGCAGTCTTATTACCATAAGAAGTATCAAAAGTTACGTTGATTCCAGATTTTACATTTGCACCGCTTTTTGTTGTTACGATAATAACACCACTCGCTCCTCGCGAACCATAAATTGCAGCCGAAGAGGCATCTTTTAAAACATCCATTCTAGAAATATCCTGCGGATTCAAAAAGTCAATATTATCAACTGGAACACCATCTACGATATATAATGGTGATGATCCAACTAATGAATTATTTCCTCTGATTACCACTTTGTATCCGTCTCCTGCACGTCCTGAAGCAGATGAAATCTGAACCCCTGGTGTACTTCCTTGAATTGCCTCTAATGGGCTTGTAGTATTCCTTTCCGTAATAGTTGCAGCACTGATTGTACTAATAGATCCTGTTAAATCAGTTTTTTTAACAGAGCCATAACCAACCACAACAACTTCATTTAGAGAGTTGGATTGTTCTGCAAGACTTACGTTAATTTTAGATTTTCCGGCAATAGTAACTTCTTGCGTTTGAAAGCCTAAATAACTAATAACCAAAGTGGCTTTTGGATTAGTTACATTCATTTTAAAACTTCCTTCAAAATCTGTTGAAGTTCCGTTTTTAGTTCCTTTTTCCTGAATATTTACTCCAGGAAGTGATAGTCCCGCGGCATCGGTAATTTTTCCTTCAATTAGTACTGACTGTGCATTTGTTGTATTACACAGCAGTAAATTCAGGAAAAATAAAAATACAAAGCTGTATTTTTCTTTTTTCTTTGATAGTTTTTTAAAATTCATAGTCTGGTTTAAAGTTTGGTTAATTGATAGTGTTTAGTGTTTAATTGATTCTACTTTTTTCTCATTGATGTAGGTATTTATAAAATTTATGTTTTTTACGTTTTTTAATAAATAAACAGAATCTACTTTCTGAATTTTCACGTTTTTAAGGGTAATATTTTCCACTGGAGATGCTGCATATCCTTCTGCCCAAACGCTGTATTTGCCACCGTTTTTCACATTTACGTTTTCTAAACTTACATTTCTAATGGTTGGAATAAAATTCCCAGTCTGTGATCCGTATACATTATAAAACATGTTTAATTTTAAAACACATTCTTTAACAGTGCCGACTTCAAGATTTCTAACAAAAATATCTTCGATAATGCCACCCCTTTTAGAGTTGGTTTTGATACGAATGGCGCGATCCAGATTGGGACTGTCCATTACACAATTTTCAACAAATACATTATTTACACCTGCAGAAATTTCGCTCCCAATAACAACACCGCCATGGCCGTCGATCATTTTACAGTTTTGCACAATTATATTTTTACTCGGAATTGCCACTCTTCTTCCATCGGCATCACGTCCAGATTTAATTGCAATACAATCGTCGCCAGTATTAAAAGTGCAGTTTTTAATTACAATATTTTGAGAATACTCAGGATCACAGCCGTCATTATTTGGCCCATGGCTGTTAACCGTTACGCCATCAATAATCATGTTGTTTGTCTTAATTGGATGTAAAATCCAAAAAGGAGAATTTATGATTGTAACATCTTTGATTAATGCGGTATTGCATTCAAAAAACTCAATAAAATTTGGACGAAGATATCTTCCTTCACCAAAAATGCGTTCGGCAACAGGAACTCCCTTTTCAGCCATATCGACCAATACTTCACGGTTTGTCGGATCATTTTGAGACGGAATCCCTTTTTTCCAGCCGTAATTTTTTCCGCCAGACCAAATCCACCAATTGGTGCTGTCAGCCTGGCCGTTTAAAGTACCTTTTCCAGTTACAGCAATATTGGTTTTGTTCTTTGCATAAATAAGAGGAGAGTAATTCATTACTTCTGTTCCCTCCCAAGAGGTATGAACGATTGGATAATCTTTAGGATTTAAACTAAAAAGAATCTCAGCGTGATCTTCTAAATGCAGGTTCACATTACTTTCTAAGTGTATAGCTCCAGTTAGATATTTTCCATTTGGAACCAAAACCTGCCCGCCTCCGTTTGCCGCACATTCTTTTATTGCTTTTTGAAAAGCTTCCGTATTAAGCGTTTTTCCATCTGCAACCGCACCAAAATCATTTATATTGTATACTTTATCCAAAAAATGTGTTTGCGGAATACTTTTTAAAACCAAATCCATTTTTTTCCACGGATTCAATGCATTAGAAGAAACAGAAGAGGTTCTCTTTGCGCATGATACCGCCACTACAGTAAAAGCAGTTAAAAATACAATCCAATTAAATGTGAGGTTTTTAGGAGGAATCATTTAGTCGTATTTTCTTGTTTAAAGTCGAAAACGCAAGCAATTGTGTAATCGATTACACGAAAGTAGAAAAATTGTTCTAAGACACCAAATTAATTTAGAAAAAAATTATATATTTAATTTTTATTATAAAATATAATTACATTTAATTTAAAAAAACACATAATTTATTATCATTGTAAAATATAAAACGTTTTAGTTATTAATTATGGTAATCGATAACATTTTATATTGCGTAATAAAAAAAAATGTATTTTTGTCTAAAATAATCCGATAAAACTTTTTTTAATGAGTGAAAAAGTAACTATTTACGATATTGCTGAAAAACTAAATATCACTGCTGCAACAGTTTCTAGAGCACTAAATAATAATCCTAAAATTAAGGAGGCTACCCGTGAGCTGGTGATTAAAACCGCAGCGGCGATGAACTATAAGCAGAACAAATTGGCGCTGGCTTTAAAAAGTGGTCGAAGTAATAATATCGGAGTTATTGTACCGCGTATTGACAGCAATTTCTTTGCCTCTGTTATCAGGGGAATTGAAGAAGAACTTTATCCTCATGGCTATCAGGTTATTATATGTCAAACACATGAAAGCATTAAGAGAGAGAATGAAAACCTTCATACGCTTGTAGATGCGCAGGTTGACGGAATTATGATGTCTGTAACTGGTGTTTCTGACGAAAATGACAGCGCTTTTAGAAATGTATTAGAAAAAAATGTACCGCTGATATTTTTTGATAGAAGCAAGCACATCGATGGCGTAAGCTCTGTCACTATTAACGACTTTAAAGGAGGTTATTTAGCCACGAAACATTTGATTGATGAAGGCTGTAGAAATATTGCTCACTTTTCTGGAGATCAATCGCTGGACATCTTTAAAAACCGTTTCTTAGGATACAAACAAGCTTTACTTGATAACGGAATAGAATTTAATGAAAAATATGTTATTTACACCAAAAGTGCTGTCGATGCTGGAAAAGAAGCTGTGGATAAACTTTTGCAATTAGAAACTCCTCCCGATGCTATATTTTCTTCGAGTGATTTTGCTGCATTAGGAGCTATTCAAGAATTAAAAGAGCGCAATATCAATATTCCAAACGATTTTTGTGTGGCTGGTTTTAGTAATGA
>Ga0157370_10000030_pt1 | contig 145571 bp, 143 predicted proteins | sample C35metaG_FD_113463 | JGI IMG/M metagenome (GOLD analysis project Ga0157370, IMG submission 113463) | Corn rhizosphere microbial communities from Kellogg Biological Station, Michigan, USA - C3-5 metaG | ecosystem: Host-associated > Plants > Roots > Rhizosphere > Soil | place: USA: Michigan...
AGTTCCGGAGTTTAAAATGTCCAACGCAGTCCACGAGACGGACAGCAAGAATACTGTCGCATCCAAGCCGCCGCTCGATCCGCATCTGAAGGCGCTTGAAAACGAAGCCATTCATATCTTCCGCGAAGTCGCCGCCGAATTCGACAATCCCGTGATGCTCTATTCCATCGGCAAGGATTCATCCGTGCTGCTGCATTTGGCGCGCAAGGCATTCTTCCCAGGCCGCGTGCCCTTCCCGCTGCTGCACGTCAATACGGGCTGGAAATTCAAGGAAATGATCGAATTCCGCGACAAGATCGTCAAGGAATATGACCTCGATCTCATCTCCTATACAAACCCGCGCGGCGCGAGCGAAAACGTGACGCCCTTCACCCACGGTTCGGCGCTCTACACCGACATCATGAAGACGGAAGCGCTGCGCCAGGCGCTGGACGCCGGTCAGTTCGATGCCGCCTTCGGCGGTGCGCGCCGCGACGAGGAAGCAAGCCGCGCCAAGGAGCGCATCTATTCCTTCCGCACGCCGGACCATAAATGGGACCCGCGCAACCAGCGCCCTGAGCTGTGGAACATCTATAACGGCATGGTCCGCAAGGGTGAAAGCGTGCGCGCCTTCCCGCTCTCCAACTGGACCGAAGTCGATATTTGGCGTTACATCGAGGCGGAAAACATTCCGCTGGTGCCGCTCTATTACGCTGCCGAGCGCCCCTATATCGAGCGTGACGGCATGATGATCCTTGCCGAAGACGAGCGGCTGGAGCTGCTGCCCGGCGAAGAGATCCAGCACGGCTCGATCCGCTTCCGCACGCTCGGCTGCTTCCCGCTGACCGGCGCGATCCACTCCGAGGCGGCGACGCTTCAGGAGGTCATCGCAGAGCTGGAAATCGCCACCGTTTCCGAGCGGCAGGGCCGCGCCATCGATCGAGACCAGTCCGGCTCGATGGAGAAGAAGAAGCGCGAGGGCTATTTCTGATGACCGCCGCTGCTACCAACACCGCCTCCACGGCCACCATTCTGCCCTTTGCCGAACATTCGAAGGCGACGCGTGATACGCGCCCGCTTCGTCTCATCACCTGCGGCAGCGTCGATGATGGCAAATCGACCCTGATCGGCCGTCTCCTGTGGGACACCAAGGCCGTCAAGGAAGATCAGGCCGCTACCCTGCATCGCGATAGCGGCAAGCAGAACGATCTCGGCCTGCCAGATTTCGCGCTGCTGCTCGACGGGTTGCAGGCAGAGCGCGAACAGGGCATCACCATCGATGTCGCTTATCGCTATTTCTCAACCGACCGGCGCGCCTTCATCGTGGCCGACACGCCCGGCCATGAGCAATATACCCGCAACATGGCGACCGGCGCTTCCACGGCCGATCTCGCCGTACTTTTGGTCGATGCGCGCACCGGCATTCTGGAACAGACACGCCGACACGCCACCATCGCGGCGCTGATGGGCATCCGGCAATTCGTGCTGGCCATCAACAAGATCGACCTGACGAATTACGACAAGGCAGGTTTTGAACTGATTGCCCACGAATTCCGCGATTTCGCCTCCGACCTCGGCATCAAGCAGATCACAGCCATTCCAATGTCGGCGCTGAAGGGCGAAAACGTCGTGCTATCAGGCAAGGCCTCCATGCCCTGGTATGAAGGCCCGACGCTGGTCGAAACGCTGGAGCTTGCCACGGTGCGCTCGGCGCAATCGGGTGGTTTCCGCTTCCCCGTACAGCGCGTGTCGCGCCCCGGCGAAAGTTTCCGCGGTTATCAGGGCACGGTTGCCGGCGGCTCGGTCAAGCCGGGCGACAGCGTTGTCGTGCTGCCGTCGGGCATGGTCGCGAATGTCAAGCAGATCGTCACTTTCGATCTGGTGCGTAACGCCGCCGTTGCTGGTGACGCGGTCACGCTCGTTCTCGACCGTCAGGTGGACGTCTCGCGCGGCGACATGATCGTGTCCATCGAGGCACAACCGCAGACAGGGCTTGCCTTCGACGCGCAGATCGTGGCGTTGCAGCCAGGTGGCATCGAGGCCGGCAAACGTTACTGGCTGAAAAGCGGCAGCCGCCGCCAGCGCGTCAGCGTGCAGCCGGTCAGCCAGCTCAACCTGAAAGAAGGCGAATGGCAGGCGCACGAGACATCGCTGCCGATGAACGCCATCGGCAAGGTGCGGCTCTCCTTCGACGAGACGGCGATCTTCGATGCCTATGAGCAGAACCGGGCAACCGGCTCCTTCATCCTGATCGACCCCGACACCAACAACACGGTGGCGGGTGGCATGATTGCCGGCAAACGCAGCGTTGGCGCAACGGAAGAACAGGGTGACCGCGTCATTCTCTCCCTGCCCGCCCATCTGGCCGAGAAGCTTCTGGCAAGCGAACTGCTGGCCAAGCACCGCGACGAGATCGACATTCGCCGCACAGATGGCGCGACAGCCTCACGGCTGATCAGCGATCTGGACTGACAGACACGCGCGCACAACAAAAAGGTGACCGTCCAAGCGGTCGCCTTTTTTGTTTGAAAGCCTTTGGATCAGGCCTCGTTTAAAACACGAACATGTAAAGCAGAATGATCACAAAAATCGGAACACCCATCGCCCACAGTGCAATACCTTTTAGCATGTTATCCTCCATCGTTGTTGTGGTGGGATAACGGTTGAGGCGCAGTTGCGTTCCCTGCGACTGCGCTGACGACGGGTTCATCGCAGTCGATAACGTCAAACGCATCAAGCTTTCGACGCTTGGCAGAGCCCAGAAGATGGCCAGCGTCATGGCGCTGTGTTCAGGCCCGGTTAATGACCGACACCTCACTCTCTCAGCAATGGAACTGCGTGGTTCAGCGCACGTTAGCGTCCGTCATTGGGAGATGAAGATTATGAAAATTCTGACTGCAGCGATCTGCCTTGTTTCAGTGGGCATCCTAAGCGGCTGTGTCGATGATCGGGGCTACCGTAGCGGCGGATATTATACGACCGGCGTGTACTACCGCACCTATGAACGCGATAGCCACTACCGTGACTATGACCGTCGCGACCGGCGCGACCGGAGGGATTGGCGCGATCGTCGCGACTGGCGCGGTGATTACCGCTACCGATGATCGACTGGACCTACATTCAAGACCATTGGGATTGGGCGGGGCACATTCTAGAGGCCGTCATCATGGCGGCGATTGTCGCCGTTCTGCTTCGCCTGCTCGTTAGCTGGCGAATGGCGTGGATAATCGGTCTGGCCTTCGCCGCCGGTCATTTTCATGGCCGGGAAAAGCGGGACTACGAGGTGTCCGTAGAAATGCCTCCTCCCCATCTGGAGGGTTATTACTTCTGGAATTGGTCCTGGGATGGTTTAACCGACTTCTGGCCGACGGCTCTTGTTTGCGTTTTGCTCATTCTCCCGTTGGCGAGGAGGAGAAATTGACATTCCGTGCAATCACCAAAGTCGTGATTTGCAGCCGCGGACGCCGAATGCGTTTACCCGTCCGGTTTTAAACGGTCAGGTCTCGGTACGATGCCTTGATCCAAGGATCTTCAGAAGTGTTGGGATCATTTGAAAGCCCCGGGAAATATTGGGCTTAAGCTGGTCGGAGTGAGAGGATTCGAACCTCCGACCCCGTCGTCCCGAACGACGTGCGCTACCAGACTGCGCTACACTCCGTGACCAGCGGCGCTTCTATAGACCAGCCTCCAGCATTCGACAAGCGGCATATTGCATTTTTTGTGACAAGTTTTCAACGCGCTGCGAAGGGCGGTCGCCAAGTGCCTGCCGCACCGGGCGGCGTGTAGGAAAACGTTACAAAAAAGCAATTGTGGCAGGAAATTTTCGTCAAGCGGCACAGCTCCCCTGCCCGTCGCCGCCAAATCTGCTAGGGGAACGTAATGACCGGCGGGAAGCCGGACACGGCACAAAGGACATTTCACCATGCTATTTCGCAGCGTAACGCTCGCAGGGCTCGCCATTGCGCTCTCCGCCTGTACGACATCGACGGGCTCTGCCCCTTCCTTCACCCAGAAGAGCCCCGTTGAAACGCGGTGGGTCGGTCAGTCCGCAGGTATTTTCTTTGCAAAATTCGGCCCGCCGCTGAGCGACACGGAAACCGGCAGCTCGACCATCTATAACTGGCGCGGCGGTTACAAGAAGGCCACCATTCCGGCCAAGTTCGAAGAAGGCAAGGACGGCAAGAAGGGTCGCCAGATTTCGCCCGCCCGCACCGCCTCGCTCTCCTGCACGGTTCAGCTCACCGTCTCCAGCGACTACACGATCACTTCGGTACGCACGGTTTCCGACCGCCCCGGCGTCAACGGCCCGAGCTATTGCGCGGAATTCCTCGCCGCAAACTGAGTTTTCGTCCAGCAGACGAAACGAGCCAAGGCCTGCCCTAACCGGCGGGCCTTTTCACTTTTTTTTGCGATTATTCTCATTTTTCCTGAATTTTTTTCACACGGACCAGCGCGACCTGATCCGCCAAGCGCGGCAAACGCCGAATTGACGGCGTGTTCGCGATATTCGCGCTTGAGACACTTTCAACCGTTTGAAAGCACCGTCTAATCCTCGCGACCACAAAAATGACAATCCGCAAAATGGCAAAAACTGCCAATGCGACCTTATGTCCCGGCAAAATCCCCGCAAAAGCGCTTGAACTGGAGTGAATAAGTCAGGGTTGTGCCTGTTTCGGCTTTGCTGTAACGGGGCGGCTGGGAGGAGTGTTTTTAACACAAAACAAGAATCAGGTATGGCCGTGACTCCCATCGATCAAGACAAATCCCAGCTCACTGATCTTTCCTCAGACGCGCTTCCCTCCCATGCGCTTCCAATGAACCGCAGACAGGTTCTCGGCACTGCGCTCGCAGGGCTTGCAGCGACAGCGCTGCCGACATCCTCGCTTCTCGCCAATACGGCTACCAAGAAGGTCGACGTGCTTCTGATCGGTGGCGGCATCATGAGCGCGACGCTCGGCGTGTGGCTGCGTGAACTGGAGCCAACCTGGTCGATGCAGATGCTCGAGCGGCTGGACGGCGTGGCGCTTGAAAGCTCAAACGGCTGGAACAATGCCGGCACCGGCCATTCCGCGCTTGCCGAGCTGAACTACACGCCGGAAGACGACAACGGCAACATCAAGATCAGCCAAGCCGTCAACATCAACGAATCCTTCCAGATTTCCCGGCAGTTCTGGGCATGGCAGGTACGTAACGGCGTTTTGAAGAACCCGCGCTCCTTCATCAACCACACGCCGCATATGAGCTTCGTCTGGGGCGATGAGAACATCGCCTATCTCGAAAAGCGCTACGAAGCGTTGAAGGCAAGCCCGCTTTTTGCCGGCATGGAATATTCCAGCGACCCCGAGCAGCTTAAGAAATGGGTGCCGCTGATGATGGAAGGGCGCGATCCTTCCCAGAAGATCGGCGCGACCTGGTCGCCGCTCGGCACCGACATGGAATTCGGCGAGATCACCCGCCAGTTCGTTTCGCATCTGCAAAGCGACCGGAATTTCGACCTGCAGGTCAACAGCGAGGTTTCCGATATCCAGCGCAATGCCGATGGCAGCTGGCGCGTGACCTATAGCAACCTGAAGACCGATGCTGAGCAGACCGTGGATGCGAAATTCGTGTTCATCGGCGCCGGCGGCGGTGCGCTGCATCTGTTGCAGATGTCCGGTATTCCGGAAGGCGACAATTACGCCGGTTTCCCGGTCGGTGGCTCGTTCCTGATCAACGACAATCCTGACGTGACGATGCAGCATCTGGCCAAGGCCTACGGCAAGGCCTCGGTCGGCTCGCCGCCCATGTCGGTTCCACACCTGGATACCCGCGTGCTTGGTGGCAAGCGCGTCATCCTGTTTGGACCTTTCGCCACCTTCTCCACCAAGTTCCTGAAGGAAGGCTCCTATTTCGATCTCGTCTCCTCCGTCACGACAAGCAATGCCTGGCCGATGGTGCGCGTCGGCATCGATGAATATCCGCTGGTGGAATATCTCGCCGGCCAGCTGATGATGTCGGACGACGACCGCTTTGCCGCGTTGAAGGAATATTTCCCGAACGCGAAGCAGGGCGAATGGCGCCTGTGGCAGGCGGGCCAGCGCGTGCAGATCATCAAGCGCGACGAGGAAAAGGGCGGTGTACTCAGGCTCGGCACGGAAATCGTCGCCGCGCAGGATGGCAGCATCGCCGGTCTGCTCGGCGCCTCCCCTGGCGCCTCCACGGCGGCACCGATCATGCTGAGCGTTCTGGAAAAGGTCTTCAAGGACAAGGTGGCAACACCGGAATGGCAGGCCAAGATCCGCCAGATCGTTCCGAGCTACGGCACCAAGCTCAATGACGACCCGGAAAAAGTGCAGCAGGAATGGGCCTATACGGCCGAGCACCTGCAATTGCCGACCCCGCCGCAGATCGATCTTGGCGCGCTGAAGGGCGCGGGAGCGGCACCTGCTGGCGCGCCGGTGAAGAAGGTTCCGGATATCGCGCTTTAAGGCTTAGCCGCGATTTTAAGTTTGGACGCCGCGTGTCTTTGGATGCGCGGCGTTTCTGTTTAAGCAGGCCCTTAACACACACGCGTCATCCTGACCTCTTCGCGAGGATCCATGGATTTCAACGGCTTGTGGATTCTTGGGTCAAGGCTGGTGATGACGGAGGGCAGGTTTTCGCGCGTCACAACATCCGGGATCGCAGTGAAATGGTACGGCTGATAGATGCACGCCGGCACCTGTGCACGCTGTTCTGATTTTGGAAGTGATGGCTGGGGCGCCAGGATTCGAACCTGGGAATGCCGGTACCAAAAACCGGTGCCTTACCGCTTGGCGACGCCCCAACAGGGCAGCTTGGGCGAAACGCCGCTGCCTGAACCGGGCCTGATTAGCAAAGCCTGCCCGACGCGGCAATGACCTGACGGCTTATTTTTTCACAAAATCCAAGCTTTTTGGATGCCGTGCCTGACATGGCATGTTAGGGCTTGGCGATTGCGCGGCTGAGGCTGCGGCTCTGCGTGGCATGGCATATTTCAGGAGGTCTTGATGGCGGACCCGGCATTCGATCTCGATTTCAGGCCGGCCTATGGCGAGGCGGTTCCCGTTGCCCCGCTCATCCAGCGCATCACCGTCAACAATCCTTCCGCGTTTACCTTCCATGGCACCAACTCCTATATCGTCGGCGACCGGTCCGTTGCCGTCATCGATCCCGGCCCGGAGGATGAGGCGCATTTTCAGGCGCTGATGGCGGCGCTTGATGGTCGCGAGGTTACCCATATCTTCGTCAGCCACACCCATCGCGATCACTCGCCGCTTGCGCAGCGGCTGCGGCAGGCGACCGGCGCTATCACGGTTGCGGAAGGCCCGCACCGCGCCGCCCGGCCACTGCATGTGGGTGAGACCAATCCCTTTGCCGAAAGTTCCGATACGGCTTTCGTGCCGGATGTGGCACTTGGCGACGGGCAGAGCCTTTCCGGCGACGGCTGGGCGCTGACGGCGCTGCACACGCCGGGGCACACCGCCAACCACGCCGCTTTCGCACTGGAAGGCAGCGGCATCGTCTTTTCCGCCGATCACGTCATGGCCTGGGCCACCACCATCGTCGCACCGCCTGATGGGTCGATGAGCGATTACATGGCCTCGCTGGAGCGCCTGCTCGCCCGCGACGACCGGCTGTTCCTGCCCGGCCATGGCGGCCCGGTCAACGATCCCGCAGCCTTCATGCGCGGGCTTCGCGCCCACCGCCGCATGCGGGAACGGGCAGTTCTGAAGCGCATCCGGGAAGGCGACCGGCGGATAGCCGATATGGTGAAGGTGATCTATGCCAGCACCGACAAACGCCTGCATGGGGCTGCGGCACTTTCCGTACTGGCCCATATCGAAGACCTGATCGAAAAGGGCGAGGTGCGGACCGAGGGTGCGCCTTCGTTACTGGGGGAATATTTTCCGGCGTGAGGCAGGCGTCTGGGCGCAACGCTCATATCGGCGTCATCATATCCGGTTCAAACATTTCAACCACCGTCGCATTTTCCCGTCGTTCCGGCATTGAGCCGGAATGACGAAGAAGGAAACTGAGCCTCAATTGTCGTTCAGGCCCTGCATTTCCGCGTCCAGCGCATCGAGATAGGCTTCTGCGATTGCTGCACCCATGCCGAGATCGTGCGGGCCGTAACGGGAGGCAACGCGCACATCGACGATCGTGGTTTCCGCCTCCTCTTTCAGGCGGATGAGGATGTCGAAACGCAGGCCCCAGATGCGCGTGCGCTTTTCGCCCTGCATCAGCACCACGCCGCTGCCGTTAAAGAAGGTGGGCTGCGGTGCCTCGACCGGCCGTGCCATGGGAACCGGCACGATGGAGGGGAGGTCCTCTACCGGCGCTTCCTCGGTGGGCTGAGACTTGTCCTGTTCGGGAACGCCGACGGAGGGCGGCTCCACCGTGCCGATGACGCCTTTGGTATGGGTGATGCGGATGCTCTGGGCGGCGGCCATTTTTTTGGCGGCGGTGTAGATGCGGTCTATCGCACCTTCATAACGGCGTCCGGCAAGGCTCGCATAGGCCACCGCCTGCGCGTCCCGGTCCGCTTTTGCAACAGTGGCCGGTCTTGACAGCCATTGCTGATTGGCAACGGGCGGCAACAGCCATTCCGGCGCATCGGCAAGATCGGTGGAGATGTCGTAAATCTTTGGCTGCTGCCAGTACAGAAATGCGCCGTAACCGACGACGCCGAGCGGCAGTGCCGACATCAGCAGCGCGGCAAGCGCAGAAAGGCCGCCGCGCGCACCCGTGGTCCATAGCCGTTCAAGCCCAACCAACGCCAGAAGCATCGCCACCAAAGCGATTCCAGCGGCAATCATCAGCAGGCCGACGAGATCGGGCGTCGTCAACGGTCCGAAACGGTGGATGCCGGCGGCGACAAGAAAAAGCGCCAGCGCCGCCATACCGAGATAGCGGGAAAGATAGGCTGCAACTGAAAAAGGCCGGACGAAACGCACAGTCATGGAAGCGGATATCCGTTAGATCGCATTGGCGTAAAAGCGTTGCACCCGAAATCTGGCAAGGGAATCACCTGCATATGATGTCATAGACCGGATTTGCGGTTAGGAAAACAAGGACGGGTCTGATCTGCGGGTAAAGTGCGTAAACCCACGTTTGTCGCGCCGGACTTGATCCGGCATCCAGCCACGGTGCGTCTGCATGCTGAAAGAAGCCTCCCGCGATCAACGACTTGATCGCAAGGGACCCCGGATTTGGTCCGGGGTGACGGCGTGGGAACGCAACGGCCTCAGCAAACGCAAACGCTCTTCCAGCCTCCGACATCGTTTTTGAGCGCGTAAAAGGCCGCGTCCACGATAGAGCGGAATATTTTTCCGCATTATCTCCCTTTAAGAGAATAATGCATCGGCAGTGCAACAAATACGCAAGCTCATCCCTTATTTGCTGAGGAAATCGGCGTATTCTTCGTCACTTCCTTCGAGAATGCGTGTAAAAAGTGCATTATCCTCGTTTTCTTGCATAAAAAAGAGACAAGCCATGTCACAGGCAACGACGCCAGCCCGCTCATCCGGGTCAAAACCCTTTTATCGCAACTTCGGCTTTCAGGTTCTGATCGCCATGGTCATCGGCCTGCTGCTCGGGCTCGTTGCGCGCAATATCGGTCCTGATGCCGCCGGCAGCCCGAACTGGCTTTCCGTGACGTTGCAGACCATCGGCAGCATTTTCGTGCAGCTGTTGCGCGCGCTGGTGCCGCCGCTGATTTTCACGGCCATCGTCGCCTCCATCGCCAATCTCAAGAACCTCTCCAATGCGGCAAAGCTCGTCTGGCAGACGCTTCTGTGGTTCGCCATCACGGCGCTGATCGCCGTGGTCATCGGCATCGTCCTTGGCCTCGTCATTCAGCCGGGCGTGAACACCGCGATTGCCAATACCGCAACGGCAGCACCCTCCTCCACCGGTTCCTGGCTCGACTTCCTGAAGGGTCTCGTCCCGGCCAACGTGTTCGGCCTCGAGGCCTCGACCAAGGTCAATAACGGTTCCGCCAGCACCTCGCTGAACTTCAACGTGTTGCAGCTGCTCGTGGTGTCGATTGCCTTTGGTGTCGCGGCGCTGAAAGCGGGCAAGGCGGCGGAGCCGTTCCTTGCCTTCAACCAGTCGCTGCTTGCCATCGTGCGCAAGATCCTGTGGTGGGTCATCCGCCTCACGCCCATTGGCACCATCGGCCTGCTCGGTCGCGCCGTTGACCAATATGGCTGGACGACGCTTTCGCAGCTTGGCTGGTATGCGGCGGCCGTTTATATCGGTCTGGCGCTGGTTCTCTTCGTGGTCTATCCGGCGCTGCTTCTCGCCCATGGCCTGAAACCATCGCGCTTCTTTGCGGGCGCATGGCCGGCAATCCAGCTCGCCTTCGTGTCGCGCTCCTCCATCGGCACCCTGCCCGTCACCGAAACCGTGACGGAAAAGAGCCTCGGCGTGCCGCGCGAATATGCCGCCTTCGCCGTGCCGCTCGGCGCCACCACCAAGATGGACGGCTGCGCCGCCATCTATCCGGCGATTTCGGCGATCTTCATCGCCCAGTTCTTCCAGGTGCCGCTCGGCATTCAGGACTATGTGCTGATCGTGTTCGTCTCGGTGCTTGGCTCGGCCGCAACGGCGGGCCTGACGGGTGCCGTGGTGATGCTGACGCTGACGCTCTCCACGCTCGGTCTCCCGCTCGAAGGTGTTGGCCTGCTGCTCGCCATCGACCCGATCCTCGACATGGGCCGCACGGCCGTCAACGTCGCCGGTCAGGCGCTGGTGCCCACCATCGTCGCCAAACGTGAAGGCATTCTGGACGAGGCAGTCTATAACAACGCCAAGGACATCGAGGCGCTCGATGACCGCGACGCGGTGGCCGCCTGAGTGAAGAACGAATGAAAGTGGTGCCGCCGGGGTGGTACCTTCATATCTCCATGACGGGCGTCGCTATCACTTTAGCGATGCCCACATTGACAATAATCCCAAAAATATTGAAGTATAAATTTGCGAATCATCAATTTTAACTGCAATTACCCTAATATAATTATGGGAAACAAAATTGCACCGAGAAAAAATATGAAAAAATCGTCTATAATTCTCCTGAGTATTTTCTCCTTCATTGCATTCCCTAATTTGACCGCAGCAGCGGGAACAACTGTTGATTCCGTGTCCTATTCGTGCGCCAAGAACGAAGTCCTACGTGTAGTTTACGTCAACGGCGCCGATGGAAAAAGCTTCGCGATCCTGCAGCAGATGGAAGAAATGATACCTATGGCGGAAACAATATCGGCGTCCGGAGCGGTTTATAACGCAATCGACCCGAACTATAGCTACACTTTGCGCACGAAAGGCAGCAACGCCTCGCTTGAAGATAGCAGGGGCACGATACTGGACGGCTGCTCAGAGTAATAATGCAAAACAAGAACGGGTGGCGGCCGCGGACATCCCTGGCGTGAAAAGAAGATTGCGGCATTAGGCAATAGACGATGCAACTTTCCAGTCTTCACCCGCTTTTCCCGATCATGAATCAGGCGTATCAATCGCGGCAATAAAAGTGCCGCCCGGCAGTCATGTTCTAGGGAGAAACAAAATGCGCGTTTCCATCGTCTTAGGTTCGCTCGCCGCTCTACTGGCGCTCACCGCCTGCCAGACGCTGACGCCGGAAGAGCGCCGGGCGCGGGATGAGGCGACATGCCGGGGTTATGGTTTCCGCCCCGGCACCGACCCCATGGCGGGTTGCCTTCTCGATCTGGAAATGGATCGCCGCGCCGACAACCGCGCCTGGCAGGCGCAGATGAACCGCGACATGTTCTATCGTCCGGTGGTGGTGGAGCGGCGGATCATCGTCCAACCAAACCCCTGACCGGAATGAAGGCGACATTGCTGGCGGTTTCACCCTGCCTTGCCCTTGCGGCAAGTGTCGCCTGCGCGGCGGCAAGACGCGCGATGGGCACGCGGAAGGGCGAGCAGGACACGTAGTCGAGATCCGCATCCTCGCAGAAATGGATCGAGGCCGGGTCGCCGCCATGTTCGCCGCAGATGCCGAGTTTCAGCTCCGGACGCGTCTGGCGGCCGCGCTCGGCGGCAATGCGGATCAGTTCTCCCACACCGTCGAAATCGAGCGAGATGAACGGGTCGCGTTCAATAATGCCCTTGCGCTGATAGGTGTTGATGAAACGTGCCGCGTCGTCACGGGAAATGCCGAAGGTCGTCTGCGTCAGATCGTTGGTGCCGAAGGAGAAGAACTCCGCAGCTTCCGCAATCACATGCGCGCGCAGCGCCGCACGCGGCAACTCGATCATGGTGCCGGTCAGATATTCGAGCGTCATGCCGGTCTCTTCCGCCACCTCGGCGGCCACAGTGTCGATGACGGCCTTGACGTAATCGAGTTCGGACCGGAGGCCGACCAGCGGCACCATGATCTCAGGCACGACAGGTGCACCGGTGATGCGCGCCGCCGCAACCGCAGCCTCAAAAATGGCGCGCGCCTGCATTTCGGCAATTTCGGGATAGGAAATGGCAAGCCGGCAGCCGCGATGGCCGAGCATGGGATTGAATTCGTGCAGCGCATCCAGCCGCTGGCGGAATACGGTCTGCGGCATGCCCATGGCGGCGGCGACCTCTACGATCTCGCCATCGCTCTTCGGCAGGAATTCGTGCAGCGGCGGATCAAGCAGGCGGATCGTCACCGGCAGGCCGTGCATGATCTGGAAAAGCTCGGTGAAATCCGAACGCTGCATCGGCAAAAGCCGATCAAGCGCTGCCCGCCTGCCCTTTTCGCTTTCGGCGAGAATCATCTCGCGCATCACATGAATGCGATCGCCTTCGAAGAACATATGCTCGGTGCGGCAAAGACCTATACCTTCTGCACCGAAAGCACGGGCGGCGCGGGCATCGGCCGGTGTATCAGCATTGGTGCGCACTGTCATACGGCGCAGATTATCGGCCCATTGCATCAGCTTGCCGAAGTCGCCTGACAGTTCAGGCTGCGTCATCGGCACTTCACCTTTCATCACCCGGCCGGAAGAGCCGTCGATGGTGATGACATCGCCGCGTTTCAGCATGCAGCCAACGCCGATCAGCACCTTGTTGCGCATATCGACGCGCATCGAACCCGCACCGGTAACACAGGGAATGCCCATGCCGCGCGCTACCACGGCGGCGTGGCTGGTCATGCCGCCGCGCGTGGTCAGAATGCCTTCGGCGGCATGCATGCCGTGAATGTCTTCCGGACTGGTTTCGATGCGGACCAGAATGACGCTTCGGCCTTCAGCTTCCGCAGCGACCGCTTCTTCCGAGGTAAAGACGATCTCGCCGGTTGCCGCCCCCGGGGAGGCAGGCAGGCCGGAGCCGATGATGGGCCGGGAAATACCGGGATCGATGGTGGGGTGCAGCAATTGGTCGAGCGATGACGGCTCGATGCGGCAGACGGCTTCTTCCTGCGAAATCAGCCCATCCTCGACCATATCGACGGCGATCTTCATGGCGGCGCGTGTGGTGCGCTTGCCGGAACGGGTCTGGAGCATCCAGAGCTTGCCGCGCTCGATGGTAAATTCCAGATCCTGCATGTCGCGATAGTGGGTCTCCAGCCGCTTGCAGATCACCATGAACTCGGCGAAAGCCTCCGGCATCAGCTTTTCCATGGAGGGTTTGTCGGAACCCGACGCCAGCCTCGCGGCCTCGGTGATGGATTGCGGCGTGCGGATGCCCGCCACCACATCTTCACCCTGGGCATTGACGAGGAACTCGCCGTAAAGCTCCGCCTCTCCGGTGGAGGGATTGCGGGTGAAGGCAACGCCGGTTGCCGATGACGAGCCGAGATTGCCAAAGACCATGGCCTGGACGTTGACCGCCGTGCCCCAATCGCCGGGAATATTGTGCAGGTGCCGGTAGGTTACGGCGCGATGGTTCGTCCAGCTGGCAAAGACTGCACCGATCGCGCCCCAGAGCTGAACATGGCAATCCTGCGGGAAAGCCTCTCCCAGCTCGTCCTCGATCAGTTGCTTGTAAAGCGCAACGACATGCTGCCACTCGACCGCCGACATATCGGTATCGTATTCATGGCCGAGCCGGCCTTTCTCGTCTTCGAGAATTTCCTCGAACAGCTCATGGTCGAGACCCATGACGACATCGGCATACATCTGGATGAAACGGCGATAGCTGTCCCAGGCGAAACGGGCGTCGCCCGCATCGTGGCCCAGCGCCTGCACCGTGCGGTCGTTGAGGCCGAGATTGAGCACCGTGTCCATCATACCCGGCATTGAGGCACGCGCGCCTGATCGGACCGACAACAGCAACGGCGTCTGGCTGCCGCCGAATGTCTTGCCGGTCACGGCTTCCATGCCGTGGATGCCGGCCATGACCTGCAGCTTCAGCTCTTCGGGGAGATCGCGGCCGTTCTTGTGATAAAGGGCGCAGGCATCGGTTATGATGGTGAGGCCGGGGGGAACGGGAAGGCCGAGACTTGCCATTTCGGCAAGGTTTGCACCCTTGCCGCCCAATATAGCAACGTCACCTGCCCGGCCTTCGGCAGCACCGTTGCCGAAGGTATAAACCCACTTTTTCATTCCACGCTCTCCACCCAGAAGCGTTGTCATTTTTCTATCATCTACAGCATTGGCAGCATGTTGGAAACGCCACAACGTCCAGTTTACATCGCAGTGCAGCATAATTGCGGCGAATTGCGCGCCAGAATTGCCGCAAAAGCAAAATAACAGCGTTACTGACGCATTCGTGTAGTGCGCAGAAACGGAGTGTTCCCTAAGCCATCCACATCGCCCAAAAAGAGATTATTCATGCAATTTACTCGCCGCCACACGTTGAAATTTGCCGGAATTTCTTGCGCCGCCACCGCCCTTGCTGGTGCTCTTAGAGCAGAAGGCGACCCACCCGCAGCAAGTGCAGGCACCGCCCTTCCCTTTGCGCTGACAACCCCGATGCATGTCAGTCAGGCGGCGCTTCGGGTGCGCGATCTCGATCCGATGATCGATTATTACCGTTCCGTGCTCGGGTTGAATGAGGTTGCGCGCAACGCACGGGGCGTGACGCTCGGCGCCGGCACCGTTCCCCTGCTTGATCTCGTTCACAAGCCAACGGCGGATTATGAAAGCCCCACCTCAGCCGGTCTGTTCCACATCGCCTATCTGATGCCCACCCGCAAGGATCTGGCGCGGTGGCTGGTACATGCGGCGTTAAGGCAGGTGCCGCTCACAGGCTTTGCGGACCATAATGTCAGTGAAGCGGTCTATCTCAACGATCCCGAAGGCAACGGCATCGAGGTTTACAGCGACCGGCCGAAGGACACATGGGTCTGGAGCGGCAGCGTGGTTAAGATGGGGACCGAACCGCTCGACGTCGATGATCTCGTAACGCTGACCGACACCAAAAAGAGCGATTACGAGGCCGCACCTTGCGGCATGCGCATCGGGCATATTCACCTGCGGGTCGGCGAGATTGCCACCGCACGCGCCTTTTACGAGGAAGCCGTTGGTCTCAAACCGACGCAGGATGCCCGTTCGGATGCCTCCTTCCTGTCATCGGGCGGATATCACCACCATCTAGCCGTCAACACATGGAACAGCCGGGGGGCGAAAGAGCGCAACGCCACCGAAACCGGCCTCGACTGGTTCTCTGTTGCCATCAAAAATCCCACGGACCTTGAAGCGCAGAAAACGCGGCTGCGGGCGGCCGGTTATGTGCTGGTGGAGATGGAAAACAAGGTTGTGGAAGCGATTGATCCGTGGGGCACGCGGCTGCGGTTGGTGCCGGTATAAGAGGGCGGCAAGTCGGCTGGTTTCCTGTGACTGGTACAGGAACGAGGGACGCGAGGCACAACACCAAAAAAAGCCTTGCGAGGCCACGGCAGCGACCTCGCAAGGCTTTCCATCCGGTACAGGAAACCGGATGGGGGGTCTGGAAAGAGCCCAAATTCCTTTCAAAAAGACATAGCAAAATGCCGCGCATTGTCGCCCACCCGAATGGGTGATGCGGCCAGATAAATTCGCGATGGACAAGGCTTAAGGGGCAGACCCGGAACGGGAAACTCAGACGGCTTCGCGCAGTTGCTCGGCAGTCTGCAAATCCACGGAAACCAGTTGCGACACGCCCTGTTCGGCCATGGTGACGCCGAAGAGGCGGTTCATGCGCGCCATGGTGATGGGATTGTGGGTGATGATGACGAAACGCGTTTCGGTGGAGGCAACCATTTCGTCCATCAGGTTGCAGTAACGCTCGACATTATGGTCGTCGAGCGGCGCGTCCACCTCGTCCAGCACGCAGATCGGTGCGGGATTGGTCAGGAAGACCGCAAAGATCAGCGCCATGGCCGTCAGCGCCTGTTCACCGCCGGAAAGCAGCGTCATGGTCTGTGGCTTCTTGCCCGGAGGACGGGCGAGAATTTCCAGGCCGGCTTCCAGCGGATCGTCGGATTCGATCAGCTGCAATTCCGCCGTGCCGCCACCAAACAGATGGGTGAAAAGCCGCTGGAACTGCGAATTGACCACATCGAAGGCCGCAATCAACCGTTCACGGCCTTCGCGGTTGAGGTTCTGGATACCGGCGCGCAGCTTGCGCACCGCGTCGATGATATCGTCGCGTTCCTTGATGAGGGCCGCGAGCTTGGCGGAAAGCTCCGCCTGCTCTTCCTCGGCACGCAGGTTGACGGCGCCCAGCCTCTCACGCTCGATCTTCAGCCGGTCGAGATCGCGCTCGACATCGCGAATATCGGGCTTCGGCTGGTCGGGACCAAGGCCGGTCAGGCGCAACGCCATATGCGGCTCGGTATTCAGCGTTTCGCGGATGCGATGTTCGGTTTCCTGCCGCTTCTCGCGGGCGGAAACAAGCCGCTCTTCGGCGCGGCCGCGCTTTTCACGGGCTTCTGCCAGTTCGGAAAGGGCGGTGGTGGCAACGCGGTCGGCGGCGCGTTGCAGGTTTTCTGCCTCCGCCAGCCGGTCCGCGGCCAAGCGGCGGGCGTCTTCGGTTTTCTGAAGCTCGGTCAGGAGGTTGCGGCGTTTCTCGTCGAACTCTTCCGGCGCAATGTCTAGTTCGGCGATTTCCTCGCGCGCCTCTTCCTCACGCTCGCGCAGGGTGGCGATGTGATCGGCGGCACTGGCGGCCCGCGATGCCCAGGTTGAGCGCTCCTGCGCGATTGCCTGAAGCCGGCGCTGGCGGCTTTCCGCCTCGCGGCTCACCCCCTCGTGGCGGGCGCGCGCTTCTGCCAGCAGGCCACGGTCTGTGGCGACTTCCAGCTGGCTTTCACGCAGGCGCAGATCAAGAGCGGAAAGATCCGGTGCATCTTCCATTTCGATGCGGGCGTTTTCTTCCTGAACGACGATCTCGTCGATCTGCGCGCCGATCTGGTTCAGCGCTTCCGAGACGATATCCCGGCGGCGCAGAAGATCGCCCGAGGCGCGTTCGGCTGATGTCAGCGCCTCTCGTGCCTCGGCAAGATGACGCGTCACCAGCCGGCTTCTGTCGCGCACTTCCGAAAGCCGCAACTCGGCGCTTTTGATGTCGTCGGTCCTGATGGAGAGCTGTTCTTCGGCCTCCTCCAGACTGAAACGGGCCTCTTCCAGTTCCGTCTCGATTTCGGCAAGCCGGTTCTTTTGTGCCAGACGAAGGGCGGCGGCTCCCGGCGCATCAGCGCTGGCGATGTGGCCATCCCAGCGAAACAGCGCGCCCTCGCGCGTCACCAGCCGCTGACCGGCCTTCAGCGACGGCATCAGGCGCAAGGCTTCCGCAGTGTCGGCTGCAACGCCGATCTGGGCGAGACCGCGCCTTAATGCGTCCGGCGCCTGCGCATAGTTCAGAAGCGGCTTGACGCCCTGCGGCAAAGCAGGATCGCCCGCACCATCGCCATTGCCGGCCCAATAGGCGGGAGCAGCGGGATCAAGGGCACTTTCGAGGTCGTCGCCAAGGGCTGCACCAAGCGCTGCCTCAAAACCACGTTCCACCGTCATTTCTTCCGCCACCGGCGTGAAGCTGCCATTGGCGGCAGCACTGGCCGCCAGGATTTTGGTGATGGTGCGCGCTTCCGTATCCAGAGCGTTCAGGCGGTTTCTCGCCGTTTCCAGCGGGCCGCGCGCCAGCGCTTCGGCGGAACGCGCCTCGGCAACGGCGGCTTCGGCTTCCTCCGCCACGATCAGAGCGTCTTCCACCGCGATCTCGGCTGCCTCGACCGCCTCGCGGCGCTCCGAAGGATCGGGAAGGCCGGAGAGTTTTTCATCGACGGCATCGATCTCGGAGGATGCCTCCTGCGACTGGCGTTCCAGCCGGAGTTTACGATCGGAAAGCTCGCGGATCGCCCGTTCCAGCTGCTGGCGCCCGGCGGCGGCCTCGGCGCGCTCGGCGGTGATGGCAGTGAAAACGGTTTCGCTTTCAGTCAGTTTAGCGGCAGCTGCCTCAAAGGCTTCGCGCATCTCTTCGGCATGACGCCCGGAATCGGCGAGAATTTCGAGAAGGTCTGCCTCTTCCTCATCGAGCCGCGCAAGGATCTGGGCGTTATCAGAGACAAGTCGTTCTTCGCGAACGATGTCTTCGCCAAGCTGCGACAGACGGCGCGCCAGCTCATCACGGCGGCGCAGCAGGCGGTTCGCCTCGTCATCCAGCTGGGTGCGGGCAATCTGCAGACGTTGCAGGGCGGCAGCGACACGCGCTTCATCCTCGCGCAATTCCGGCAGCTTCAGGCTGGCAATGCCCTGCTGTTTGGCCGCCTCCATCTGCGCCTGCGCCTTTTCGGCAACGATGTTCGTGGCCTGATTAAGCGCGCTTTCCGCTTCGCCTTCGGCTTCCTTGGCTTCTACCCAGCGGATATGCAGCAGGGTCGCCTCGCGGGCGCGGATATCCGCCGACAGCATCTTGAAACGGTTGGCCTGCCGCGCCTGGCGTTTCAGGCTTTCGATCTGGCTTTCAAGCTGGGCGGTCACATCCTCCAGCCGCTCCAGATTGGTTTCGGCAGCGCGCAGGCGAAGCTCCGCTTCATGGCGGCGGGAATGCAGGCCGGAAATGCCGGCCGCCTCTTCCAGAAGCTGGCGGCGGGCCTGCGGCTTGGCATTGATGAGTTCACCGATACGCCCCTGCCCCACCATCGAGGGCGAACGCGCGCCGGTGGAGGCATCGGCAAACAGAAGCTGCACATCCTTGGCGCGCGCTTCCTTGCCGTTGATGCGATAGACCGAGCCGTTTTCGCGCTCGATGCGGCGCGTCACCTGAATTTCATCGGCATCGTTGAAGGCGGCGGGCGCGGTGCGATCGGAATTGTCGAGATAAAGGCCGACCTCGGCGGTGTTGCGGGCCGGGCGATTGCCGGAACCGGAGAAGATGACGTCATCCATGCCGGATGCGCGCATGTTCTTATAGGAGTTTTCGCCCATCACCCAGCGAAGCGCTTCGACCAGATTGGACTTGCCGCAACCATTGGGACCCACGACACCGGTCAGACCCGGCTCGATGATGAATTCCGAGGGTTCAACGAAGGATTTGAAACCGACGACGCGGAGCTTGTTGAACTTCATGCCGCTCCGCTCCGCCTGAAATAACGGCAATAAAAAACGGGCGAACGGAAATACCCGCCGCCCGTTCCTTTAAGGGTTCGGCGATCAGAGCAGCTTGTCGATGACAGCCGACATGGTTTCAACCGACATGTCTCCCGCGTATTTCTTGCCGTTGATGATGAAAGTCGGCGTGGAGTTGACGCCGAATTCCGTCGCACCGCGTTGCATCGTTGCGTTCACATCATCCAGAAGCTTCTGGTTCGTCAAGCAGGCCTCGAAAGACTCCTGTGAGAAACCGGCCATTTTCGACAATTGCAGCAGGGCCGCACGGGCATCCTGGGCTGTTGCCCAGCTCTGCTGCTGCTTGAACAGCATGGAAACGAACGGGAAATACTGTCCTTCCGGTGCGCAGCGCGCCAGCATGAATGCAGCGGCGGCACGCGGATCGAACGGGAATTCGCGGATGACGAAATAGGCCTTGCCGGTATCGATGTATTTCTTCTTGATCTCGTCAAAGGTCTTGTTGTGGAAATTGGCGCAATGCGGGCAGGTCATCGACATATATTCGACGATCTTGACGGGAGCGTTCGCATCGCCGAGCGCCGCTTCCGGCAGCGGACCGGGCTTCAACACCGCAGCCATATCCACGTCACCGGTGGATTCAGGCAATTCCTGCGCCTGGGCAACGCCCGGCGTGAAGGCAAACGGCAGGGCCGTGGCAAGGGCAGCAAGTGCAACGCCGCCGAGAAGGCTGCGACGGGAAATGGTCAGTTCGGAAAAATGCATGAAAGCACCTGTTGGTAATAGACTCTATTGTCTGTTGATTCCGATATAGCGACGGCCTGTTCATCACAAGCGGGGTTTTGAACTCTTCTTGTCAAAGAATTGTGACCAGTCAAGGACCGTGCGCGACATCAAATCGTCCCGCCCCGCGGCTTCTTCTTCTGCATCACCGCCGTGCCGAGCCTTTCCACTGCCTTGCGCAGCGCTTCGCTCTCGATGCCGTCCATCATGTCATCGAGACGTTTTGCCGCATCACCGCGCAGCGGCGGCGGCTTTCGCCGGCGGGGAACGGGCTGCGATACCGGCTTCTGCACGATCCTGATCTGGCGTACCGCCGGAAAGCCAAAAAAGCCGTTGATGCGGGCGATGAGCTCGCCCTGTGCGTGGGTGAGGAACAGAGCCCGCGCGCCTTCGCAGGCAATCGTCAGCACGCCCGGCTGGTAGCCGCCGCGATCCGGCCCTTCGTCGCGGCGCGGCCAGGTAATCTTTTCCGGCCGCGTGCAATCGGCGAAGTCATCGCCGGCGATCTCGTCCCACGAGCCGAGCAGCGCCGTGTTGATGCCCGCCCGTTTCGACAGGAGGGGATCCATGATGCCATTGGCTATTTCGGCAATCTGGATGACGCCTTTGCGTGGATATCGCATTTTTCACTCGGGTTTCAGGACCGCACAGTCCGGAGCTTCTTGATAGGTCGGTATGAATGGCCCAACTATAGGCCGAATCGAAGAGAAACGGCAAACCATGCTTCAAAAAACCGCCCCCTCATCGCACGCGCAGATGCTGCTCGCATGGTACGACCGCCACCATCGCGAGTTGCCTTGGCGCACCTCGCCGGCCATGGCGGCACAAGGAAAACGTGCCGATCCCTATCATGTCTGGCTCTCCGAAGTGATGTTGCAGCAGACGACGGTGCAGGCGGTGAAACCCTATTTCCTGAAGTTCCTCGCGACGTGGCCTCATGTCAGCGATCTGGCGGCGGCGCCGGTTGAGGATGTGATGGCTGCATGGGCGGGACTTGGTTATTACGCCCGCGCCCGCAACCTGAAAAAATGTGCGGAAGCTGTGGCGAAAGAGCATGGCGGCGTCTTTCCCGATACCGAAGAGGGCCTGAAGAAGCTGCCCGGCATCGGCGACTATACATCTGCTGCCGTGGCGGCCATTGCGTTCAACCGGCAGGCGGCGGTGATGGACGGTAATGTGGAGCGCGTCATCTCCCGCCTTTTCGCCATAGATGCCCCCCTGCCTGGCTCGAAACCCGCCATGAAGGCGAAGGTGGCGGAGCTTACGCCTCCCGACCGGCCGGGCGATTTTGCGCAGGCGATGATGGATCTCGGTGCGACGATCTGCACGCCGAAGCGCCCTGCCTGCGCGCTCTGTCCGTTCAATGGCGGCTGTCTGGCGCTTGCCCATGACGAGCCGGAGCGGTTTCCGGTCAAGGCCGCGAAAAAGGCAAAACCGGTGCGGCTGGGAGCCGCCTTCGTGGCGGTGAATGCAAGCGGCGAAATTCTGCTGCGGCGGCGCATAGAAAGCGGCCTTCTTGGTGGCATGACGGAGGTGCCGACAACGGCATGGACCGCCCGCGTGGATGGCGGCACCGACACGAGCCACGCGCCTTTTGCCGCGCCTTGGCAAGCGGCGGGCGTCATTGTGCATGTCTTCACCCATTTCGAGCTGCGGCTCACCGTCTATCGGGCACAGGTGCCGGATGGGCTTGAAACTGGCGCGGATGACGGATGGTGGGAGCCGGTTACAAATCTTGACGCGCAAGCCTTGCCGACGGTGATGAAAAAAGTCATCGCACAGGCTATTCCATCCGCATTCGATGAAAGCAGGAAGTTTCGATGACCAAGATTGAGCATATCGTATTCGACATCGGCAAGGTACTGATCCACTACGATCCGCATATTCCCTATAGTCGCCTCATTCCCGATGCCGACGAGCGCAAATGGTTCTTCGAGAATGTCTGCACCCATGACTGGAACCTCGAACAGGATCGCGGACGCGGCTGGGAAGACGCCGAGGCGCTGCTGATGGAACAGTTTCCCGAGCGGGAAGAGCATATCCGCGCCTTCCGCAAGTTCTGGCATGAGATGGTCTCGCATTCCTATGACGACAGCGTCGCGATCATGACCGGCCTGATCGACAACGGTCACGACGTGACGATGCTGACCAACTTCGCCTCCGATACCTTCCGCGAAGCGCAGAAGATGTTCCCCTTCCTCACCCTGCCGCGCGGCGTGACGGTTTCTGGCGATGTGAAGCTGCTGAAACCGGATGTGGCGATCTACGAGCTGCACGCCAAGGAATTTGGCCTCGACCCTGCCGCAAGCATCTTCATTGACGATACGCTTGTGAATGTCGAAGGCGCCAAGGCCGCCGGCTGGCAGGCGGTGCATTTTACCGGAGCGGAAAAGCTGAAGCAGGATCTGCAATCCTACGGCGTGGATGTCTGACAGACCATCAGATCCAAAAAGAAAATTGGCGCAGGCGGAAATGGCGGTCTCCTGCCTGCGCCAGTCCTGCCGCAAGCGGCATGGGACAGCAATGTTTTCGTGAACTTTCCGAACCGGATTTTCACAACCATTGCTTTGCGTAGGACACTATGACCGTTCTCTTGCGCGAAACTTGTCTGGCTAAATTTAGATATTCAAAAATACCAACGCCCGACACCGAAGTGCCGGGCGTTGGTCGTTCTCCATCCGGGACTGAAGGTACTAAACCGGACGGAGACGTATGCTGACAATGGCGGGCGGTGGATCGTTGCCTTCAGCCTTTTGGGCTTTAGACTGTCAGGCCTTTGCCAGTTCACTGCGGATGATTGTTCTCAGATCATCGATAGGCTTCAGCTGGTCGCCATCCTCGAAGTGCCAGAACGTCCATCCGTTGCATGCGTCGAGACCCTGCACCTTTGCACCAAGACGGTGAATGGAGCCGGCAGTCCCGCCGGATGCAATCGTACCATCGGCACGAATAATGGCGCTATAACGGCGCTTTGCATCGGTCAGCACCTGGCCGGGACGGACGAGGCCGCTTTCCACCAAGGTATTGAAGGCAACACGCGGTTCGGCCCTCTTGCCGGTCATGACGGTCAGCTCCGCCTTGCCGAGCGGCTCGACGGCGGCGATGCGGGCAGAGGCCGCGTCGATGTAATCCTGTTCGCGCTCGATACCAACGAAGTGGCGGCCGAGACGTTTTGCAACCGCACCCGTGGTGCCGGAGCCGAAGAACGGGTCGAGCACGATGTCGCCAGGCTTGGTGGAGGCCATGATGATGCGTGCCAGCAATGCTTCAGGCTTCTGGGTCGGATGCACCTTCTTGCCGTCGTCACCTTTCAGCCGCTCATGGCCGCTGCAAATCGGGAACAGCCAGTCGGAGCGCATCTGAACGTCGTCGTTGGAGGCCTTCAGCGCTTCGTAGTTGAAGGTATAGCCCTTGGCTTTCGGATCGCGGCTCGCCCAGATCATGGTCTCATGGGCGTTCTGGAAACGGCGGCCCTTGAAGTTGGGCATGGGATTGGTCTTGCGCCAGACGATATCGTTCAGGATCCAGAAATCGAGGTTCTGGAGCATGGAGCCGACACGGAAGATGTTGTGGTAGGAGCCGATGACCCAGATGGTACCATTCGGCTTCAGCACGCGGCGGCAGGCCAGCAGCCAGGCGCGGGTGAAGGCATCATAGGCCTCGAAGGAGGAGAACTGGTCCCACTCGTCATCGACCGCATCAACCAGCGACTGATCTGGCCGGTGAAGCGTACCGCCAAGCTGGAGGTTGTAGGGCGGATCGGCGAAAATCGCATCCACCGACTGGCTCGGGAGGGCATCCAAGGCAGCGACACAATCACCTTTGATTATGCTGTCTTTCCAGGCGTCACTCTCGCCCGCACGATCAAAACCGGCACGCCGAAAATCGGCCAGCGGAAAAACTGCTGCCATTGGTACTCGCTCCATACGCTTACTCTCTACTGATGCTTATGGTTACCGAAGATGGTTATCAAAGCCTGAACAAGTCACGGAAAATGCGAAATAAATGGCTGTTGCGGCCGACACGCGCAATTTGCTGGCGCGGGCGGGGAACCCGAAGTGGCGCAAAAACGTTGTGCACAACGGGTTGTCCTGTTCCGCATGTCGGTGCTGGCAATACCGGCAACTCAGGGGGTAATCCGCAATGACGTCCGTAACGCGAGTGGCTTCTTTTTCAGTGCATGCCTTTTCCGCGGCTCTTCTTCTGGCGGCGCTGCCGTCAAGCTTGGGGGCGCAGGAGCCGGCACCGCTATACAACGTCGTCACCGACGCTGTGCTGTTCGATGGCGGCCCCTCGCTCGGCAACAGCGACAGGGTGCGGTGGGATTTCTACAAGGCCGACCGGGCCGGCGTGCGCAGCGACGTCAATGCCGGCGGCTCCTACGACGCCACCTTCGAAGCGAAGCTGCCGGCGGGCAAATATGTCGGCGTGGCAGCGCTGGGCAACATCCGTCGCGAAATACCCTTCGAGGTGAAGGAGGGAAGCCTAACGAGGCCAAAGGCGAATTTCGACGCGGCGGAACTGACGGTGGTGCCAAAACGCAGCCCCGGCGGCGATGTGGAAAGCCAGGCGAAAACCGAAATCACCAAGGACGATTTCAAAGACAGCGTCTACGGGCAGAACACGACCTTCGTGCCGGCGGGCGAACTCCTCCTCACCGGCAGCATCGGCCCTGCGCGTGCGCAGGAAACGCTTGCCATCAAGGCGGGCGAGACGATCAGCCACGATCTAGTCATCCCGAGCGGCGTGGTCGTTGCCAAGGCGGCCTATACGGACGGTGGCAAGGCTGTGGAAACGGACGATATCCGTTTCGAAGCGCTTTCAGCCAAGGAGACGCTTGATGGCACGCGCCAGACCATCAACGGCGTTTACGGCACCGGCAAAACCATGGAAATGCCTGCAGGCGATTTCGTGATGCGGGCGCGTCTGGGCAAGGTCACGGTGGAACAGCCCTTCACCGTAACTGCAGGAAAACGCACCGAGATCAACCTCAACCTCGATGCTGGTGTTCTGGCAATCACGGCACCGGGTGCGGAGCGGATCGACATCGTCGAAACGACCAAGGACCTTCAGGGTACGCAAAAGGAAATTTCCGGCCGTTACGGCAACCGGCATCAGGAGACCCTGCATCCCGGCGATTATTCGGTGAAGGTGAGCTACGACAAGAAATCCGGGCGCGAGCCGAAGGAGATCAAGGCGACGGTCAAGGCCGCCGAGAGAACCGAGACGAATGTGCCGCAGTAGCAGTAAGCCGCTGCCCGGCCGGGTGCGGCGGCGGTTCGCCAATTTTCACGCCGGTAAATCCTGATGCCGCGATGCGATCGCACAGCCTAATCCACTGGCAGCCGCGACAGGCCTGCCGGATGTCTCCGGCGGCGAAGGCCAGACGCATTTTCTCCAGTAGCTCCGGCGTTGCCCGCAGCCGCTTTCCGGCGGTGATTGTCTCGTTCAAAAGCGTTGAAACCGAAAGCCGGGCCGCCTCGTCCCTCTGGACCACGCCCTCGTTGAAACAGTGGGCATGGCTTTCGCACAACAGGCCAACGCAGATATCGTCCGGCCCATCGACCAGCTCGATATCCTCTTCGCCGGCGTTCAGCCGAGCGGCGACACGGTCGTAGTTTTCGACAAAACCGGAGGTATATCCCTTCCCCACATAGGTCAGCATGCAGAGAAGGTGATGGGGGCGAAGGCGGACCGTCACGGGACGCGTTTCCGATCAAGGAAACAGATCGGCGGACAAAGGAAAAATCCGCTCCGTGATTTCGCCGTATCAGCAGCCATCCATGCTCCCTTCACGCACCGCAGATCGTCATCGCGGGCGGATATCGATAACCGACTTTTCCGGCGGAGTCCAAGCGAGCCCAGCCAATCATTCCCGGCCTATCCGACGATGGCGAAGGCATCGTGCACCGAGCCTGAAGGGGTGCGGATTGCCTTGCGGCCGATCCATTGCACATGCCCGTCGAGAATTCGCACCGCCTCCTCGGCACGGCCGCCGCGCAATGCGTCGAGGATCGCGCGATGATCGGTATCGGTGCGGCGCTCCCATCCTGCCCGCCAGGCGGAAAACAGGAACCGGGCGCTCGCGGCATGCAGGCCGTCGATCGCCTCCATCAGGCGCGGCATGTTGCAAGGCGCCGTGATGAGGCGGTGGAAGCGGCGATTGGCCTCTTCCCAATGCTGCACGTCGACCGCGCTATCGCCTTCGAGCGTGGCGGCCTCCGCCTGGTCGAGAATGGCTGAAGTCATGTTTGGAATGGCGTGGCGCAGCGCCAGAACCTCAAGCGCGGCGCGCATTTCCGCGACTTCGCGCACATCGGCGAGGCCGAAATCCGCGACCCGCACGCCGCGGCGCGGAATGCTGGCGGCCAAGCCCTGCGCCTCCAGCCTGCGGAACGCTTCGCGCACCGGCACATGCGATGCGCCGAATTCGGCGGCGATGTGATCCTGCCTCAAACGTTCACCCGGCGACAGCTCACCGCGCACGATGCGGTCAGCCAGTGTGCGGCTGATGCGTGCGGCAATGGTATCTTCGGGTCTGGTTTTCGCTGTCTTGGGCATAACATCCCATAACGCATCCGGCGCTGATCTGTGTAGCTGTTTTTGCACGCAGGAAACGCGCAAAGCCAAATCCCAGCTATGAGCCGGGCGCGACCGACCCTTGCGGGCCAGCCGGTTGAGCTTGACGCGGACTTGGTCTAAAAGCCCGGGCATCACTTTTTTCCAAGGCAAATCCGATACAGGGAGCGCCCATGAGCGGCTTCGACCTCATTATTTTCGACTGTGACGGCGTTCTGGTCGATTCCGAAATCATCGCCGCACAGGTGGAGTCCCGCCTTCTGACCGAGGCCGGGTATCCGATCTCCGTCGAGGAAATGGGCGAGCGTTTCGCCGGCATGACCTGGAAAAACATCCTCCTGCAGGTGGAAAGCGAAGCCAGCATCCCGTTTTCCGCATCGCTGCTCGACAAGTCGGAAAAGCTGCTCGACGCGCGGCTGGAACGCGACGTGAAGATCATCGAGGGCGTCAAGTTCGCTCTGTCGCGCCTGACGACACCGCGTTGCATCTGCTCGAATTCCTCCAGCCACCGCCTCGACATGATGCTGACGAAGGTGGGCCTGAAGCCCTATTTCGCACCGCATATCTACTCCGCCAAGGATCTCGGAGCCGACCGCGTCAAGCCGAAGCCGGATATCTTCCTGCATGGCGCAGCCCAGTTCGGCGTTTCACCGGATCGCGCCGTGGTAATCGAGGATTCCGTGCACGGCGTGCATGGTGCAAAGGCAGCCGGCATGCGCGTCATCGGCTTCACCGGCGCATCCCACACCTATTCGAGCCATGCCGACCGGTTGACGGATGCGGGCGCGGAAACGGTGATTTCACGCATGCAGGACCTGCCCGCCGTTATTGCAGCGATGGCGGAATGGGAAGGCGCTTTTTAATCTCTGGCTTTGTCACAAACGCCACTTCGTCATGCTCGGGCCTGTCCCGAGCATCTGCGACGACTTGATTCCACGATACGTGTTCGGATCCTCGGGACAGGCCCGAGGATGACGTTGCGTATGAACCATGGTTTGTTTGCGATCTGCCCGAAAGCCCGCAGAAGCAGCCTCCGGTTTTTACATTTCGCCCGTCAAATCACCGGCGCTTGGTCTTGGCCTTTGCGCCCTGCTCGGCAAAACCGATATAGACACTGACCGACCTCGGTGCGCCGCCCGGTCCGTTGGGAATGGCGACATGATCGTTGTTGAAGATGAACTGCGTGCCGGCACCGCCTGCAGCAACGTCGATGGCGAAATTGGTCGTTTCGCCGTAAATCTCGCCGTCGCCGTCCTTAACGGTGACGCGGATCGGTACGGTCACGCGGCCGGGCTTCGACATCGGGCCGGGAACGAGACGGCCCTGGGCCAGCACGTTTACCGTCAGGGTGGTTTCGTTCGCGGTGCAAGAGCGCGTCGTGTCTGACAGCGAAACCTGATAGGCGAGTTTCTGCGGATCGTCCTTTGCGCCACCGGCATAGACGCGGTGGACGGCATTGGCATCGAGAACCGTGACCGTCGGGCAGTTGGCCTGCACCACCGGAGCAACGGCATTTGCCTGCGCCGCCGGAGGGTTGACGGCAAGCGAATCTGACGGATTGGAGGAATTGCATCCTGCAACAACGGCCAGAAGCGACATCGCGGCGGACAAACGCAAGAAATTCCCTGACACTCTTCTAATTCCCTCTCCATTGTCCCGGAACCGAACCGGAGACGCTGTTTATTGACCTTTCACGCAGGTTGGCGATGGTCTATAGCAGCGACGCCGGAAAAAATCGATTGGCATGTTTGGTTTTGCTTGAATTTTCAAAAAAGCCCTTCATTACCTCGCCAATCGCCTCATTCCGGCGGGATGCTGCTGATAAAGAGCCGGTAACGGCAACGGACAGACCGGTAAACGACAAGGGACTATCTCGTGAAATATGTATCGACCAGGGGTGCGGCCCCTTCGCTTGGTTTCTGCGACGCGCTTCTGGCGGGCCTTGGCCGTGATGGCGGGCTTTACGTGCCGCGCGAATGGCCCTCCATGTCGAAAAAGGAAATCCGCAACCTGCGCGGCAAGTCCTATCAGGACATCGCGTTTGAGGTTCTCTACCGTTTCACCGGCGGTGAAATTCCGGCCGACAAGTTCAGGGCGATGATCGACGACGCCTATGCGACGTTCCGCCATCCGGCCGTAGCACCCCTGACGCAGACCGGGCCGAACACCTTCGTGCTGGAGCTTTTCCACGGCACCACGCTTGCCTTCAAGGACGTGGCGATGCAGCTTCTCGCCCGCCTGATGGATTATACGCTGGCTGAGCGCGGCGAGCGCGCCACCATCGTCGGCGCCACCTCCGGCGACACGGGCGGCGCAGCCATCGACGCCTTTGCCGGGCGCGAGCGCACCGACATCTTCATCCTTTTCCCCAATGGCAAGGTCTCTCCGGTGCAGCAGCGCCAGATGACGACCTCCACCGCCTCCAACGTGCATGCGCTGGCGATCAACGGCAATTTCGACGATTGCCAGAACCTCGTCAAAGAAATGTTCAACGACGCGAAATTCCGCGACGGCGTCAAGCTTTCGGGCGTCAACTCCATCAACTGGGCGCGCATCATGGCGCAGGTGGTCTATTATTTCACGGCGTCCCTGTCGCTCGGCGGTCCCGACCGGAAGATTTCCTTCACCGTCCCAACGGGCAATTTCGGTGATATCTTCGCCGGTTACGTCGCCAAGAAGATGGGCCTGCCGATCGACAAGCTTGTCATCGCCACCAACGACAACGACATTCTGGCGCGCACGCTGAAGACCGGCCGTTACGAGATGCGCGGCGTCACCCCCACCACCTCGCCCTCGATGGACATCCAGATCTCGTCCAATTTCGAGCGGCTGCTGTTTGAAGCCTATGGCCGCGATTCCGCTGCGGTAAAGGCATCGATGGATGGCCTCAAGCAATCCGGCGCGTTTGAAATCCCGCCGCATGCGCTGAAATTCATCAAGAAGGATTTCCGCGCCGGCCGTGCCACCGAAAAGCAGGTGGCGGCGACGATCCGCAATACGCTTGAGAAAACCGGTTACCTGATCGATCCGCATACGGCGACCGGCGTTTTTGTGGCGGAAAAACACGAAAAGGCATCAAGCCCGATGGTGGTCCTGTCCACTGCCCATCCGGCTAAATTCCCGGCCGCCGTAAAATCCGCTTGCGCAATCGACCCGGCGCTTCCAGTATGGCTAGCTGACATTATGAACCGGGAGGAGCGTTTCGACATTCTGGACGCAGAGCTGAAGACGGTGGAAACCTTCATCGGCAGCCACGCACGCGCCGGCAAATAGAGACGCGGAAAGACTTGATATGAGAGTTAATGTGACCCGGCTTTCGTCCGGGTTGACCGTTGTCACGGAAAGAATGCCGCATCTCGAAAGCGTTGCTCTTGGGGTGTGGATCAAATCCGGGTCCCGCAACGAGACGACTGCCGAGCACGGCATCGCCCATCTTCTCGAGCATATGGCCTTCAAGGGTACGGCGCGCCGTACCGCCCGGCAGATCGCCGAAGAGATCGAAAATGTCGGCGGCGAAGTCAACGCCGCGACATCGACGGAAACAACTTCATACTACGCCCGCGTCCTGAAAGACCACGTTCCGCTCGCCGTCGATATTCTTGCAGACATCCTGACGGAGTCGCTGTTCGACGAAGACGAGCTGGAGCGGGAGAAAAACGTCATCCTCCAGGAAATCGGTGCCGCCACCGATACGCCTGACGATGTGATTTTCGACAATTTTTCCGGCGTCGCCTATCGCGACCAGACCATCGGCCGCCCGATCCTCGGCACTCCGGAAACCGTGCAATCCTTCACCAGCGCCCAGATCAGGCATTATCTCGCCCGCAACTATACGACGGATCGCATCTTCGTCGTTGCAGCAGGTGCTGTCGACCACCAGAGCTTCGTGAAGCAGGTGGAAGAACGTTTTGCATCGCTGCCGCAGCTGCCGGTCACCACGCCGGTTCTCGAAAAGGCGATCTATACCGGCGGGGAAATCCGCGAGACCCGTGACCTCATGGACGCGCAGGTGCTTCTCGGCTTCGAGGGCAAGGCCTATCACGCCCGCGATTTCTACTGTTCGCAAATTCTCGCCAATATTCTTGGGGGCGGCATGTCATCGCGCCTGTTCCAGGAAGTGCGAGAGTCCCGCGGCCTTTGTTATTCCGTTTATGCCTTCCATTGGGGTTTTTCCGACACCGGCATTTTCGGCGTGCATGCGGCGACCGGCGGCAACGACCTGCCGGAACTGATGCCCGTCATCGTCGACGAGTTGCGCAAATCTTCCCAGACCATTCATCAGGAAGAAATCGACCGCGCCCGCGCACAAATCCGCGCGCAACTGCTGATGGGTCAGGAAAGCCCGGCAGCCCGTGCCGGCCAGATGGCACGGCAGATGATGCTTTACGGCCGGCCTATCCCCAATGAGGAGATGATGGAGCGCCTGAACGACATCACGCGGGAACGCCTAACCGATCTTGCAGGACGGCTGTTTTTCGATACAGTTCCGACATTGTCTGCAATTGGCCCGCTCGAACAGCTGCCGCCTCTTTCAGACATTACTGCCGCGCTTTCCGCGCAGCAGCCCGCAAGGATAAAGGCGAACGGCTGAGGGTTGCGGTTTCTTTCCGTACAGGGATGGTGAATGCTGCGTTTTCTTTCCCGACATAACGACACCCCGGAACTGCGCAGCGCCAACCATCTTCTCAGACTGCCGCGCTATGGCGATTTCAAGCAGTGGCACGTTCTGCGCTCGGAAAGCCGGCAGTTTCTCCAGCCATGGGAACCCACCTGGCGCCCGGACGAACTGACGGAAGGCTCCTTCCGCACGCGTGTGGTGCGCAACGGCCAGGAGTTTTCCTCCGGCACCGCCGTGTCGTTTCTGCTATTCGAGAAGGAGACGTTGCTCGTTGGCGGCATCACCATCGGTTATATCAGGAGGGGTGCTGCACAAAGCTGCATGATTGGATATTGGGTGGGCGAACGCTACGCCGCGCAAGGCCATATGTCTGCCGCATTAAAATTGGTAATACCCTATATCTTCAACGGACTTCAGTTGCACCGTATCGAGGCAGCCTGTATTCCGGAAAACTTCAAAAGCATCCGGCTTCTCGAAAATGCCGGGTTCCAGCGGGAAGGCCTCTTGCGGGAATATCTGAAAATCAACGGCCAATGGCGGGATCATACGATGTTTTCCCTTCTTGCCGACAAGCAAAGCTCCAGTGGAACGAAGTACGATACATGACTTACACTCACTCTGCGCCGTGCCTGTCGAAACGTCTGGCGGCAATTGCACTGGCTGCGCCGTTCTTCCTGTTTTTCCTGCTTTTTTCGTCTCTTTCCTACGCCTTCGAGCCGGTGAAGATTTCCCGTGACGATACGGCGCTCGATCTCACCGCGACAACCGATATCTATGCCAATCAGGGTGAAGCCTTTCAGGTCTCGACCGCGCCCGGTCCGGATGGCATCCGCCGCCGTATCGAGGTGCGCGCCAGCTCCACCGACCATCAGGGCGACTGGGCCGTCTTCGCGCTCGCCAACGTCTCGGAAGAGCAGCTGGAGCGCGTTATCGTCGCACCGCATTTCCGTCTGGTGAATTCCAAGCTCTTCTGGCCCGATCTCGGCTCGCAGCGCATCATCGCGATCACACCGAGCGAAGGCTTTGCGCTTGACCGGCAGCCAAGCCCGGATGCCGACGTGTTCCGCATCACGCTCAATCCCGGCTCCGTCATCACCTTCGTCGCCGAGCTGTCGACACCGCAATTGCCGCAGATCTATCTGTGGGAACCGGAAGCCTACAAGGATACGATCAACGCCTTCACGCTCTATCGCGGCATCGTTCTCGGCATTGCCGGCCTGCTGGCCGTGCTCCTGACCATCCTGTTCGTCGTCAAGGGAACCTCGGTTCTGCCGGCGTCGGCCGCGCTCGCCTGGGCGGTGCTCGCCTATATCTGCGTCGATTTCGGCTTCCTTGAAAAACTCATCACCGTCACATCCAGCGATCAGCGAATATGGAGGGCGGGCGCCGAAGTGGCTCTCGCCTCCAGCTTCGTGGTCTTCCTGTTCACCTATCTCAATCTAAACCGCTGGCACGCGCATCTGGGTTATGCGACCTTTGCCTGGGTGGTGGGGCTGGCGCTGCTGTTCGGCGTCGCGATTTACGATCCTTCGGTCGCCTCCGGTATCGCGCGCGTCTCCTTCGCGCTGACGGCGACGGCCGGCATCGCACTCATCATCTATCTTGGCTTCAACCGTTACGACCGGGCGATTTTGCTCGTTCCGTCCTGGGCGCTCATCCTCGTCTGGTTGTTCGGCAGCTGGCTGACGGTGACCGGACAATTGGACAACGACATCGTTCAGCCGGCGCTTGGCGGCGGGCTGGTGCTGATCGTGCTTCTGATCGGCTTCACAGTCATTCAGCATGCCTTTGCCGGCAGCGCCTATCAGCAGGGCCTGTTTTCCGATCTCGAACGGCAATCTCTCGCACTGACGGGCAGCGGCGATACCGTGTGGGACTGGGACGTGACGCGCGACCGCATCGTCACCACACCTGACATTTCCAACCGTCTGGGGCTGGAGCCCGGCACGATGCATGGTGCTGCGCGCAACTGGCTGCCGCGCCTGCATCCTGACGATCGCGACCGGTTCAAGGCAACGCTCGACGTGCTGCTCGACCATCGCAAGGGCCGCCTCAATCACGAATTCCGCATTCGCGCTGAAGACGGACATTTCCATTGGCTGCAAATCCGCGCCCGCCCGGTTCTCGGCTCCAACGGCGAAATCATCCGCTGCGTCGGCACCATCACCGACATCACCGAGCAGAAGAACTCGGTGGAGCGGCTGTTGCAGGATGCGATGAATGACAATCTGACCGGGCTACCAAACCGGCAGGTCTTCCTCGACCGCCTGCAATCGATCCTCAACCTCTCCCCCGAAAGCGACGGCGTGCGCCCGACGGTGATGGCGATCGATATAGACCGTTACAAGCTGGTCAACGATACGCTCGGCATTGCTGCAGGCGACAATATTCTCATCGCGCTGACACGGCGGCTGCGCCGCCTGTTGAAACCGCAGGATACGCTGGCGCGCCTCGGCGGCGATGAATTCGGCCTGATCCTGACCTCGGAGCGCGATCCGCAGCGGGTGGCCGATTTCGCCGATGCGGTGAACAAGGCAATCATGGTGCCGATCAATTTCGCCAATCGCGAAATCATCCTCACCGCCTCCATCGGCCTCGTTTCATGGATAGACCAGCAGGAAAGTGCCGCAGGTCTCTTGAGCGATGCGGAACTGGCGATGTACCGCGCCAAGCGCGCTGGCGGAAACCGCGTCGAGCCGTTCCGTCCCGCTTTCCGCACGTCCGGCACCGACCGCCTGCAAATGGAAAGCGATCTTCGCCGCGCCATCGAGCGCAAGGAGCTGTCGCTCGCCTATCAGCCCATCGTCAAGCTTGACGATGGCGCGCTGGCCGGTTTCGAGGCGCTGATGCGGTGGGAACACCCCAAGCGCGGCAACATTCCGCCAAGCGAATTCATACCCATCGCGGAAGCCTCCGGTCTGATCGAACCGCTCGGCATGTTCGCGCTGGAAAGGGCAGCGACTGACCTGATGGACTGGCAGCATTCCATCGAGAAGATGCCGATCTTCATCTCCGTCAATATTTCCAGCGCGCAATTGCTGAATAACGAACTGTATAACGACGTGCGCGGCATGCTGACGCGAACGCGCTGTAATCCGCAGCAGCTGAAGCTGGAGCTGACGGAATCCGTGGTGATGGAGAACCCGGAACAGGCGCGGCTGGTGCTTTCCAAGCTGAAGGAAACGGGCATCAGCCTCGCCATGGACGATTTCGGCACCGGCTATTCGTCACTTGCCTATCTCACCCGCTTCCCCTTCGACACGATCAAGCTCGACAAGGCACTGGTGGCCAATACCAGCGACAAGCGCAACGTGCTGCTGCGCTCCGTTATCGCCATGGCGCGCGCGCTCGATATGCAGGTGGTGGCGGAAGGCATTGAAACGCCTGAGGATGCGGCGGAACTCTCACGCATGAACTGCCATTTCGGCCAGAGCTTCCTGTTCGGCACACCGGTTTCCGGCGATGCGGCGCTGAAACTTCTGCGGGAGCGGTTCCAGCCGACGAAGCGAGCTTCGTAAGAGGTATTGGAATATGGGGTGGTAAACGGCTACTCCATCAACCGCCGTCATTCCGGCATTGAGCCGGAATGACGGGAGAAGGAAACGACGCGTTTCCTGACTACGACTTCTTGTATCTCGTATTCACTGCGCCATCGAGAACTGCTGCATCTGCTGTTGAGGCATCGCGTCGATCCTGCCGTGTAGCAGGTCGTGGATGAATTCCATCTTGCTCACAACAGGCGGGGCCAGCACGAAGGGATAAAGGTCCGCCTCCCCCATGCTGCGCTGGATCGAGTTGATGGCGACGCTGAGCGGAATCCAGGCCTTGACCAGTTGTGCGGCGCTACGGGCATTATAGGGATCGAAAGTGACCTCCGCCGCCATTTCCTCATGTCCATCGGGGTCTATCGCCACGCCAAAGGCGCGCGCGGTTTCCAGCGTATCGACGATGTGAAGATAATGCGCGAAACACTCGGCAAAATCCTCCCAGGGATGCACGGAGGCATAGGCGCTTATGAAGGTTTCCTGCCAGTTGGGGCGCGGCCCCTGCTCGTAGTTGCGCTGTAGCGCGGCGGCATAGTCTTCGCGCTCATCGCCGAATACCGCGCGGCAGGCCTCCAGTCGGTTCTCATCACGAACCAGCTTGTTCCAGATGAAATGCCCGACCTCATGGCGGAAATGGCCAAGCATGGTGCGATAGGGCTCGTTCATGTTGGCGCGCACCTGCTCGCGCGTCGCATCATCCACCTCTGCCGCGCGAATGGCGATCAGGCCCTCGTCGTGGCCGGTCATGGCGGGAATGACGGAACCGTCAGGTGCGACCTCGTCGACCAGAAAGTCGAAGACTAGCCCGCCGACAGGATCGGCATCGCGGTTGGGATGCGGCAGGCCGAGACGCAATATCGAATAAAACAAATGCCGCTGTGCCTGGCTGATGCCGCGCCATTGTTCGATACCCTTATCCGTCGCGATATTCGGCACGAGACGGTTATGGCTGCAGGCCGGGCAAAAGGCGTTCTGGCTTTCCGCCGGCACGGACCAGTTGCAGATGTCGTTCACCTCATTGGCGCAGAACCGCACCTGTCTTTCCGGCTGGGCCACGAGTTGCCAGTTCGGCTCACCCGCAGGCGCCAGCGCTTCCATGGAAAGGCGCTCCGGCACGAAGGCCAGACGATGGCCGCAGGAGACGCAGAAACGATTGTCGAAGTGGACGGGCTGGCCACAGGAAGCGCAGGAGAAAAGCTTCATTCATGAAACCCTTGCGATGGATGAATTGGGTGAAGGCGAATATGAGAGACCAAGGTGCAAGGCGTAACAAACCCGCCCTTCAGGCCTCCAGACGACAAGAGCGCATGTGCGATAACACATGCGCTCCAAAGCACCGCATCAAAGACACGGGAGCCCGTCAGGTGGCATTACATACGATCAACGACACCCTTGACCGCATCCTTGGCCTTGCCGACGTTCTTCTGTACCTTGCCTTCGGTTTCCTGAGCGGCACCATTCGCGCGCAGCTCGTTGTTGCCGGTTGCTTCGCCGACGTTTTTCTTGACCTTGCCAGCAACTTCCTTGGCTGTACCGGCGATCTTGTCTGATGTGCTACCCATGTTACTGCTCCCTAGTTGAGCCGTACTGTCTGTGCGGCTTTCGGGATTGTTAACGTCAGGGATTGGGATTGGTTCCAGCAGTCGACAAAAGGAGCATCACGAAAAAATCAGGCGTGGCCGGCTTCCGCAGAAAGCATGCGAGCATCCACACCCATAAGCGCAAGCGCCCGCTCGTATTTGTTGTCCAGTCCACGGTCGAAAATCAGCTCTTCCGCCGCCGGGCAATTCAGCCATCCATTATTGGCGATCTCGTTTTCCAGTTGACCCGGACCCCAGCCGGCATAACCGAGCATCATGGTAGCCTTTTGCGGGCCGCGACCGTTGGAAATGGCGCGCACGATATCCAGCGTCGCCGTCAAGGAAATGTCGTCGCTGACCGGAATGCTCGATTCACTTAAATAATCATCGGAATGCAGCACGAAACCCCGGCCGGATTCGACCGGGCCGCCGCACTGGATCGGAAATTCCCGGGTGCGGTTGGGCAGCATGATGGCGTCGTTGCTGTCCACCAGCTTCAGATGCAGCAGAATATCCGTGAAGGTGATCTGTTGCGGCCGGTTGATGATGAAACCCATGGCTCCGGCATCCGAATGGGCGCAGATATAGACCACCGAACGGGCAAAATTGCCATTGTCCAGCCCCGGCATCGCAATGAGGAACTGGCTGTCAAAAAAGCCACGTTCGCGTTTGTCCATCAGGGTTGAAAAGCTCACCGGCGCCTCCAGCTTGCCGAATTCCATCATTGAACGGGAAAGCGGCGTTCGCACTTCGACAAAGCACAGGATGCGGCATCGCGCCCGATCAATCAACCGAAAATGATGAACCGCACGAATTCGTAACTGGTCCATCAGGCGATGTTGGGTTAGACGGAAAGAATGAGCGTCAGGACATTCTTTCGATTTTCACATCTTCGCCTCGCCGTTGCCTTCGCCGCCCTTCTCGGTAGCGGGCAAGTAGCGCAGGCCGAAATTACCGACTGGGCGAGAAGTGAAGGCGGCCAGATGCGTGTGGCAAGCCTTGCCATGGATGCGGACGGCGTGGTGCGCGGCGTGTTGCAGATCGAGCCGAAAGACGGCTGGATAACCTATTGGCGCGAACCGGGCGAAGCTGGAATACCACCCAAGATCACGCTTGATCCGGCAAGCGGTGTAAGCCTGACATCGATGGCCTATCCTGTTCCCAAGCTCATCGAGAACGGCGATATCACCGATATCGGCTACGATCACGCTGTCAGCATTCCCTTTCAGTTGAAAGCCGTGGACGCCAAAGCGGGAGGCAATATCGACCTCACCGCCTTCATCGGCGTCTGCCAGAATATCTGCATTCCCTTTGAGGCGACGTTTTCGATCAGCCGCGGCAATGCGGGCGATGACGACCACGAAGAGCGGCGATTGCTGGAAGAGGCGCGCGAGACGCTGCCAGAGGCTGCATCCGACGATTTCAAGGTTGTCGATTTCCACATCACGCCCGACAAGACCATGCTTGGCGTGCAATTGCAGCTGCCAGAAAACGCGCCGAAGGAGACCGAGATATTCATCGCCGGCCCCTCCGGTTTTGCCTATTACGAGCCGCAGAACCTGGTGCGAGACAAGCGCAAGCTCTCCTTCTACATGAACATCAAGGGCTTGCCAAAAACCTATCAGGTGCAGGGCAACAGCTGGCCCATTCTGGTCAAATCCGGCGATCGGACCATGGAGACCTTGCTCATTTTTCCAAAGCCCTGACGGTTCAGGCGGCATATCCCGAACGGGTGTCTCAGCCATGTAATTTCCCGCGAAAACCGTATGACAGTTTTCTTTTCCTTGCTCTATAGTCGCGCGAACCAAACGGCCATAGGAGCATGGACATGACTATCAAGATCGGCGAAAAACTGCCTTCCGCAACCTTCAAGGAAAAGACCGCCGATGGCCCGGTGGAAACCACCACCGATGCGCTTTTTGGCGGCAAGACGGTGGTTCTTTTCGCCGTACCCGGCGCTTTCACTCCCACCTGCTCGCTGAACCACCTGCCGGGCTACCTCGAAAACCGCGACGCCATTCTCGCAAAGGGCGTGGATGACATCGCCGTCGTTTCCGTCAACGACTGGCACGTCATGGGCGCATGGGCACAATCGTCCGGCGGCCAGGGCAAAATTCACTTCCTCGCCGACTGGGACGCCGCCTTCACCAAGGCGCTCGGCCTCGATGCCGACCTCTCCGGCGGTGGCCTCGGCGTGCGCTCCAAGCGCTATTCGATGCTGGTGAAAGACGGCGTGGTTACATCGCTCAACGTGGAAGAAAATCCCGGCCAGGCGACGGTCTCGGCCGCTGCAGCGATGATCGAGCAGCTTTAAGCCACCTCTCTGTCGTCGCGAATGAAGCACAGTATCCATTAAAGGGCGGTCAAACCGCCCTTTTTCACACGTTCATATCAAACACCAGAAGCCCGGCCAGACCGCCATCGGTCAGCGAGACCAGACGTTGACCGACTTCCATGTGTTGCGGGTGCGCCAGATATTCGTCGCGGGCTTCCGGGCTTTCCAGCGTCACGATGAAGCCGTCGACAAAACCGCCATTCAAGCCTTCCGGCGAAACGTTCTGGCCGTATTTCACGTCGATTATGCCGGGTATCACGTCCTTGAGGGCCGCAATTGCTTCAAACACCGCGTGTTTTTCAGAGGATGCCGTTGCAGCCTTGAACCGTAGAAATACACAATGCAGGATCATCTGAATGTCTCTCCTCCGCTGGAACATCGTCCAACTGTTTGGCGACAAGATAGATCGGGTTTCAGTTTTCACAATCCCTTATCACGGTTGGCCCGGATCAGGGCCGAATGGAAGAAATCAGACTTCCGTTACCGGCGTTTGAAAGGCTCCATGCCCTTGCGTGCCAATTCGTCGGCGCGCTCGTTTTCCGGGTGGCCTGCATGGCCCTTGACCCAGTGCAGCGTCACTTTATGGCGCTCCTGCGCCGCCTCCAGCGCCTGCCACAGCTCCACATTCTTGACCGGCTTGTTATCGGCGGTTTTCCAGCCCTTCTTTTTCCAGCCGAAAATCCACTTGGTGATGCCATCCTTGACATAGGCGCTGTCGGTATAGAGATCGACTTCGCAGGGGCTTTTCAGCGCGTTGAGCGCCGAGATGGCCGCCAGCAGTTCCATGCGGTTGTTGGTGGTATCGGCCTCGCCGCCGGACAATTCCTTTTCGGTCTCGCCATATCGCAGCACAGCACCCCAGCCGCCCGGACCGGGATTGCCGGAGCAGGCGCCGTCGGTAAAGATATCGACATGTTTCATTCGCCAACCAGCCCGTATTCGGCGACATGACTGATGGAGCGGTGGAACCGCAGCTTGCGCAGATATTCCAGCGGGTCTTTCTTCACCACCAGCGCGCCCGCCGGCGTCGTCAGCCAGTCATAGAGGCGGGTCAGGAAGAAGCGCAGCGCCGAGCCGCGGGCCAGAAGCGGCAAGGCATCCAGTTCCGCCTCGCTCAACGGACGCACCGACTGGTAACCTTCCAGCAGCGCCTTGCCCTTGGTGACGTTGTACGCACCATCCTTCTCGAAGCACCAGGCATTGAGGCAGATCGACACGTCATAGGCGAGCAGGTCGTTGCAAGCGAAGTAAAAATCGATGAGGCCGGAAAGCTCGTCACCGAGGAAAAAAACGTTGTCCTGAAACAGGTCCGCATGGATGACGCCCGCGGGCAAATCCTTCGGCCAATGGGCGGCGAGATAATCGATTTCCGGGCGGATCTCTTGCTTCAAGCCCTTCTCCACCTCGTCGGCGCGGTCTTCAGACTTGTCCCACAGCACCTTCCAGCCATCGACGGAGAGTGCATTGGGGCGCTTGATCTCGAACCCCTCACCGGCAAGATGCATGGCGGCCAGCGCCTTGCCGACTTCCCGGCAATGTTTCGCTTCCGGTTTTCGCAGCCACATGCCTTCAAGGAAGGAGATCAGCGCCGCCGGGCGACCGGACAATTCGCCCAGCAATTCCCCGTCCTTGCGCGGCAGCGGCAAGGGGCAGGACAGACCCTTGGCGGCCAGATGCTGCATGAGACCGAGGAAGAACGGCAGATCGGATTTTTCGACGCGCTTTTCGTAAAGCGTCAGGATCAGCGGATCCTTCGTCGTATGCAGCAGGAAATTGGAGTTTTCGACGCCTTCGGCAATGCCCTTATAGGATGTGAGGCTGCCAACGTCGTATTGTATGAGGAAATTCCTCAGATCATCTTCGGTGATGTCCGTATAAACTGCCAATTTCAAATCTCTTGATGAAGGATGGAGTGAAAATCTGAAGAGGGGATGACATATGCGCGGTGGGAACCACTCACATATCTCGCCATCCCGGTCTAGGCGCCAGTGGCGGCTTTCGGTGGCAGGGCATTGCTGGCATTGCCGTTCACGAAAGCCATGTCGTCCGTCGTCAGCTCGATGCTGCGCAGTTCGCGGTTGACGAGGAAATGTTCCGTTTCCTCCACCGTGACGGCCAGATCGAGCGTCGTATCGAAACGCGCCTTGAAGGCTTCGATGATCTCATCAACGATGACCTCCGGCGCAGAAGCGCCCGCCGAAAGACCGACGGTGCGGATATCGCCGATCGCATCCCAGTCGATTTCCGCCGCACGCTGCACCAGAACTGAATGTTTGGCGCCAGCGCGCAGCGCCACTTCCACCAGCCGCTTCGAGTTTGACGAATTGGGCGCGCCGACCACGATGAAGAGATCGCAGCCGGGGGCCGCCTGCTTCACCGCATCCTGACGGTTGGTGGTGGCGTAACAAATGCTGTCGGCGGCGGGCGCCTGAATGGCCGGAAAACGTTCCTGCAACCGGGCAATAACGCCTGCGGTATCATCGACAGACAGCGTTGTCTGGGTAACGAAACCGAGGTTTTCGCGGTCCACCGGTTCATAGGTGCCCGCATCCTCCACCGTCTCGACAAGCGAAACAGTACCTTCGGGCAGCTGGCCCATGGTGCCGATGACCTCAGGGTGACCGGCATGGCCGATCAACACGACATGACGGCCGAGGCGCTGGTGGCGCATGGCCTGCTTATGGACCTTGGAGACGAGCGGGCATGTGGCATCGAGATAAAACAGGTTGCGCGCCTGCGCATCCTCCGGCACGGATTTCGGCACGCCATGGGCGGAAAAGACCACCGGCTGCTCGCGATGCTCGGTGGGGATTTCGTGCAGTTCCTCGACGAAAATCGCGCCCTTGGCTTCCAGCCCCTCGACCACATATCGGTTATGGACGATTTCGTGGCGGACATAGACCGGCGCGCCATAGGCTTTCAGCGCCAGCACGACGATCTGGATCGCCCGGTCCACGCCCGCGCAAAAGCCGCGCGGTCCGCACAGCCTTATCGTCAAAGGGGGTTTGGAAACGGCGATGTTCATTCGTGCTCCTTGGCGTGCTCCTTGCCCTTGCCCGGTAGCCAGCCTTACCGGACAGGGCGCGCGTTATTCACCTTGCGCCTTACCGTTCCGGAAATAGGCAAAACCGGCGACGATGACAAGGGCCGCCGCCAGACCATACCACGTTATCGCATATTGCAGGTGATTGTTGGGCAAATCTATCAGCGTCACGCCGCCCTGTGGCCAGCCGCCGGGGTTCGGCGCATCGTCGGCATCCACGAACAGGTTGACCAGCCTGTTGGGCGGGATATCGGTGCTCGACGCCATGGCCGCCAGATCCTTCCAGTAGAAGATGTTCTTGGCGATATCGTTATCCGGCAGCAGGGAAGACGGTTTTGCAACGAGCGGCGCGCGCGCCAGCCCCTTGATCTCCACCTCGCCAGCGACCTGCCCTTCAGGCCGCTTCGTCGCCTCCTTCATCTCAAAAGGCACGAAGCCGCGATTGACGAAGAGGATGCGGCCATCGGCAAGCGACAGCGGAGTATAGATGTAATAGCCGGTTCTGCCCTGGTGGGTGGCGAAGAAATGCCGCTCGCGGGCATGATCGAAAACGCCGGAAACGTTGACCCTGCGATATTCAATTTCGCCGCCGCTTTTGGCAATGGCTTCGATCTGCGAGAGCGTGGCCGGACTTGCGTTGCGCCGCGCCTCGATATCGGCAATCAGCGCTTCTTTCCAGTAAAGCCGCTTCACCTGCCATGTGCCTAGCCCGAGAAGGATGGCAAGTGCCAAAAGGACGAGCGGCGCGGCAAACCAGATGCGTCTTTCCGCCGCCTTCATGTGGGAAACCTCATTCACGATCAAGCCTGCCTTCGCTTGCATTGTTGCGGTATTGCAGCGCAATCATGATGCCCTTCATCTTGCGCAGCAGCACGAGGGAGACGATCACCGCAAAAGGCAACCAGAGCATGACATGCACCCAGACGGGTGGCGCAAAACGCTGATCGAACCAAAGCGCCAGCCCGACGACAAGGAAACCGACGATCAGCATGACAAAGACGGCCGGGCCTTCGCCCGCATCGGCAAAGCCATAATCCAGCCCGCAGGCGCTGCATGCGGGTTTCGGGGTCAGGAAGCCGTCGAACAGCCTGCCATTGCCGCAACGCGGGCAGCAGCCCTTCAGCCCGACTTTTATTGGGTCCACCGGCGCAAAGCCGCCGTTTCCGGGTTCAGACATTATGGCCTCCCGCCTTGGGCCGGTTAAACCTCCGTCCGGCCCGCCTGTTTAAACACAAAGGGCGGCAGATGCCGCCCTCCGAGTCAGAAAACAAACCGCATCACTCCGCCAGCGGCGCGCCCCAGCCGCCCCAGATGTAGATCGCGAAGAACAGGAACAGCCAGACGACGTCAACGAAGTGCCAGTACCAGGCAGCTGCTTCGAAGCCGAAATGCTGTTTCGGCGTGAAGCCGCCGGCAATGGCGCGCAGCAGGCAGACCAGCAGGAAAACCGTGCCGACGAAAACGTGGAAACCGTGGAAGCCGGTCGCCATGAAGAAGGTCGCACCATAGATCGAGTTCTTGAAGTCGAACGGGGCGTGCATGTATTCGTAAACCTGCACGGTCGAGAACAGGACGCCGAGGGCAACGGTGAGGACAAGACCGGTGATCAGCCCCTTGCGGTCATTGTGCAGCAGTGCATGGTGCGCCCAGGTGACGCAGGTGCCCGACAAAAGCAGGATGACGGTGTTGTAGAGCGGCAGGTGCCAGGGATCGATGACCTCGATGCCCTTTGGCGGCCACTGACCGCCGGTATATTCGAGGCGGGACGCCTGAATGGCCTCGTGCGGATAAAGGCTGGCATCGAAATAGGCCCAGAACCACGCGACGAAGAACATCACCTCAGAGGCGATGAACATGATCATGCCGTAACGCAGGTGAAGCGAAACGACGCGGGTGTGGCTACCCTCATTGGCTTCCTTGATCGTGTCTGCCCACCATGCGTACATGGTGTAAAGCACGATGACGAGACCGATATAAAACAGCCAGGGATTGGCCAGTTCCATGCCGAACAGCTTGAAGGAGCCAGCCGACAGGTAACGCATGTAACAGACGCCGCCGAAGGTCAGAATGAAGGCGCCGATCGAGGCCAGAAGCGGCCAGGGGCTTGGATCTATGATGTGGTAGTCGTGGTTCTTCTGATGCGTATCTGCCATGTGTGACAATCCCCTGGTATCTCTTCCCAGACCCGGCCCTGCTCAAAAGGCCCGAGTCTCCTCTCACAATTTGCTTTCGCCAGATTCAGTCTTTACCGGCAAGGACGCAACCGGTTTTTCGGTTTTGGCCGGATAAAACGTATAGGACAGCGTCAAAGTATGAATGTTCTTCGTTTCGCGCGCCGTGGCGATATCCGGATCGATGAAAAACACCACCGGCATTTCGAGCGTTTCGCCCGGCTGAAGCGTCGTTTCGGTGAAGCAGAAACACTCCACCTTGTTGAAATAAGCGCCTGCTTCCATGGGCGTGACGTTAAAGACCGCCGTGCCCGTGGTTGCCACCGCTGAGCGGTTCGTCGCCTTGAAATTGATCTGCACCGTCTCGCCGATTTTCGGCGTGACCAACTTGTCGACCGGGCGGAAATCCCAGTTGAGGCCATTCGACGTATTGGCGTCGAATGTGACGTTGATAGTCTTGTCGAGAATGACGTCGGAATATTGCTCGACGCGCTGGGTCGTGCCGTTATAGCCAGTGACGCGGCAGAACAGGCTGTAGAGCGGAACGGCGGCATAGGCCATGCCGATCATAGCGCAGAAAAACACGAGACAGAGCACGAGGATGGAGCGATTGCTCACCCGCTGCGTGCCGGCCGTTGCCTTGTCTGCCCCGATATTTGCCCCAGTATTCGCCATGTCCCCCTCCTCTCCTCCGATCATGCCCTCACTGTCAGGCCGTCAATGCGAGCCGATCTTGATGATGGTGATGACGTAAAACAGCACCACCAGACCGGCGAGCAAGACGCCGAGCGCGACGTTGCGCCCGCGCCTCGATTTTTTCTGCGCCGCGCTCAGTTCCACGGTTTCCATCAAAAAACTCCCGAAATCACGGCTTTCAGGGCCGGAGCGAAATGATCGGCCAAAAGGCCGGAGAAGATGGCGAAGAGGTAAAGCACCGAATAGGCGAACATCTTCTTGGCGGGCAGCATTTTCTCGTCACCGTCAGGCATGCGCCGGACATCGAGCGAACAGTACACAAAAATCGCGCTCAGCACGGCGGCGAAAATGCCATAACCGAGGCTCGCCAGACCGGTGAAATACGGCGCGACCGCAACTGCAGCCGTCAGCACCGCGTAAACGATCATCTGGTTCTTGGTGGAGCGCTCGCCCGCCACGTTCGGCATCATCGGAATGCCGACGGAGCCGTAGTCGCGCATCTTGAACAGCGCCAGCGCCCAGAAATGGGCTGGTGTCCACAAGAAGATGATGAGGAAGAGGATGACGCTATCAAGCGAAACGCCGCCGGTGACGCAGGCCCAGCCAAGCATGGGCGGGAAAGCGCCGGCAGCACCACCAATGACGATGTTCTGCGGTGTCGAGCGTTTCAGCCACATCGTATAAACGACGGCGTAGAAGAAAATGGTGAAGGCGAGCAGTCCGGCGGAGAACCAGTTGACCGCAAGCCCGAGGATGACCACCGAAAAGGCCGAGAGCGTCAGCCCGAAGGCCAGCGCCTCGCCAGGTGCTACGCGGCCGGACGGGATCGGCCGCTTGGCGGTGCGGCTCATCACGGCGTCGATATCTGCATCGTACCACATGTTGAGCGCGCCGGATGCGCCGGCACCGACGGCAATACAGAGAATGGCGATGAGGCCGAGGACCGGGTTGATGTGGCCCGGCGCCAGCACGAGGCCCGCAAACGCCGTGAAGACGACGAGCGACATGACGCGCGGTTTCAGCAACTCGAAATAATCGCGCGCGCCGGCTTCCGAAAGTTCGGAGCTTTCCAGGCCAAGCATTTCGCGATTGTCGATGACGGTCATTTCGTATCCTGTTTTTCTTCAGATGCCGCTTGCCGCGGCATCCCTTGCACCAGCCCGAAAACAGAGTGTCGTTTTCGGCGTGCACGGTGCGTCAATTCATTGGTCCGAACGTTCCGGCACGGGCAGCACCGGGGTAAAAGACCCGATGCCATGCGCCTGGCATATCGCCACGCCCGTTCCGTCGCCCTGCTGCGTCTGCCCATTCATAGTGGCAGCACTTGGCTTTTATCATGTCGCACGAAAAGCTTCGCTTGGACAAAATGCCTCACGCAGCAGCAGACTCCGTCCGCCTCAAGGGAAACGGCGCGGATAAGCCCACACCATCCCCTCTTTTCAGCTTCCGGAGTTCGCAAGCCCTGCCCGCGCACTCCGGTCCGGCATTCAGCGAATGCGCGGAAGCTGTTCCCACTGGTGGTATGGCGGCGGAGAGGACAGCTGCCATTCGAGCGTCGTCGCACCTTCACCCCAGGGATTGTTGCCAGCGATCCGCTTCTTGGCGAAGGCTTCCCAAACACCGAAGAGGAAGATCAACACGGCAACGGCCGAGATATAGGAACCATAGGAAGACACCAGGTTCCAGCCGGCATAGGCATCGGGATAATCGATGTAACGACGCGGCATGCCGGCAAGGCCGAGGAAGTGCTGCGGGAAGAAGATCAGGTTCACGCCAACGAACATCACCCAGAAGTGCAGCTTGCCGATGAACTCGTTGTACATGTAGCCGGTGATCTTCGGGAACCAGTAATACCAGCCGGCGAAGATCGCGAAGACCGCGCCGAGCGATAGAACGTAATGGAAGTGCGCCACGACGTAGTAGGTGTCGTGCAGCGAACGGTCGAGACCGGCATTGGCGAGCTGGACGCCGGTAACACCGCCGACCGTGAACAGGAAGATGAAGCCGATTGCCCAGACCATCGGGGTCGAGAAGGTCAGCGAACCGCCCCACATCGTCGCGATCCACGAGAAGATCTTGATACCCGTCGGCACCGCGATGACCATGGTTGCGAAGACGAAATAACGCTGCGCTTCCAGCGAAAGGCCGACCGTGTACATGTGGTGCGCCCACACGATGAAGCCGACAGCGCCGATGGCGACCATGGCGTATGCCATGCCGAGATAGCCGAAGACCGGCTTCTTGGAGAAGGTGGACACGATGTGGCTGATGATGCCGAAGCCGGGCAGGATCAGGATGTACACTTCCGGGTGGCCGAAGAACCAGAACAGGTGCTGGTAGAGGATCGGATCACCGCCGCCTTCCGGCGAGAAGAATGCCGTGCCGAAGTTACGGTCGGTCAGAAGCATGGTGATGCCACCAGCCAGAACCGGCAGGGAAAGCAGCAGCAGGAATGCGGTGACCAGAACCGACCAGGCAAAAAGCGGCATCTTGTGCAGCGTCATGCCCGGAGCGCGCATGTTGAGGATGGTGGTGATGAAGTTGATGGCGCCAAGGATCGACGACGCGCCGGCAACGTGCAGCGAGAAGATCGCAAGATCCACTGCCGGTCCCGGCATGCCGTTGGTCGAAAGCGGCGGATACATGGTCCAGCCGCCACCCACGCCGTAACCGCCCGCCGGACCTTCGACGAAAAGCGACAGGAGCAGCAGGATGAACGCCGGAACGATCAGCCAGAAGGAAATATTGTTGAGGCGCGGGAAAGCCATGTCAGGAGCGCCGATCATGATCGGGATCATCCAGTTGGCAAAGCCGCCGATCATCGCCGGCATGACCATGAAGAAGATCATGATGAGCGCGTGCGCTGTCGTGAACACGTTGAACATGTGCTTGCCGCCGTCGATGGCAGCATCGCCCTCGAAGCCGTAAACCATGGAGGCCAGACCGTGGAAGATCTGGATGCCCGGCTCCTGCAGCTCCATACGCATGACAACCGAAAGCCCACCACCGATGATGCCCGCCATGATGGCGAAGATCAGGTAGAGCGTGCCGATGTCCTTATGGTTGGTCGACAGGAACCAGCGGGCGAAAAAGCCCGGCTTGTGGGAATGATCATGCGAATGATCATCATGCGCGTGCCCATCATGAGCGGATTGACCATGCGAGTGATGATCGTCGTGTGCGGAAGGTCCAGCCATTGTCGTCACTCCAGGTCTCAGTTGGTTTCGTTGGCGGCAACGTCGACCGTGCGCGGAGCGCCATCGACGGAGGCCATCAGTGCCCGGTTCGCGCCGTTCAGATCTGAAGCGGCGGCGGCGTGCCAGGCATTGTACTGCTGTTCGGAAACCACCCGAATGGCGATCGGCATGAAGGCGTGGTCCTTGCCGCAAAGCTCGGAACACTGGCCGTAATAAAGGCCTTCCTTCTCCGGCTTGAACCAAGTTTCGTTGAGGCGGCCCGGAACGGCGTCGATCTTAACACCGAAAGCGGGCATGGCGAAGGCGTGGATGACATCCGTAGGCGCCGCCGTCACCAGAAGGCGAACGGTCTTGCCGACCGGAACGACCATTTCATTGTCTACCGCGAGAAGACGCGGGTAGCGGGCCTTGTCCTCCTTGCCTGCAGCTGCACGATCCTGCTCTTTCAGCAGATAGCTGTCGAAGGCGAGCGGCTCGGCGCCCTCGGCAGCCTTGTATTCGTAGTTCCAGAGCCATTGCGTCGCAGTCGCCTTCAGCGTCAGATCAGGGTTTTCCGGCTGCGTCAGCTGCGCGTTCAGAAGATTGAACGACGGGAAAGCGAGGAACAGGAGAATGAGAACCGGCGCAAGTGTCCACACCACTTCGATCGCGGTGTTGTGGCTGGTCTTGGACGGCACCGGATTTTTCGCTGCACGGAATTTCAAGGCGACGATAATGAGCAGCGCAAGAACGAAAAGCGTAACCGGAACAATGAACCAGAGCGTATATTGTTCAAACCAGCGTATTTCGTGCATGATCGGCGTGGCGGCCTCCTGCATGCCCATTTGCCAATGCACCGGCTGATCGGCGTGGGCGCCGACAGCCGTGAGCAGACAGGTCATCCCCGCCAATGCTGCGTAAATCCTATTCGTCACGGTACCCTCTCCCTCACGCGTCTGATCTTGATCAATTACAGACGCAGAATCCATGCTTATGGTACTAACTTCAAACCACAGTTTGTCCTTTGCCGCAATATGCGTAAGGACACGGATGTCAGCCAATTTCACCATTGTTCGTCGCAGCCGAGTTTCCCATGTCCCGTATCCCGCAAGATATTTCAGATGCGCTTGGCAATGGTCAAAATCCGGCGCAGCCCCTGCTGGCAGCGCTTTTGCAGCAGGCTTGAGCCACCAGGCACAGGCTGCCGCACGGTCAAATCAGGCGCCTGCACCTGGCAACAGGTCCTATTTCCGCCCAACTCGGCTGGAATTGAGGTACCAAGGCTTTTTTTTCCGGATTATGGCGTCAAAATAGCCGCACTGATTCGAATCCCAGAGGTATCCATGCGTCTTTCCCCGCTCGCGCGCACTTTTCTTGCCGCCGCCGGTCTTGCCATCATCGCTCCCGCCGCAGCGGCGCTGGCGCAACAGCAGCCGCCCGGAACGCCGAAGTCGACGCATGGAGCATGGTCGGTGATCTGCGACAAGCCGGCAGGCGCATCCGAAGATCAATGCGCCCTGATGCAGAACGTGATTGCCGACGACCGCCCGGAAGTGGGGCTTTCGGTGGTGGTCCTGAAAACCGCGGACCGCAAGTCGCGCATCCTGCGTATCCTCGCACCGCTTGGCGTGCTTCTGAAGGACGGCATGGAGCTTTATATCGACAACAACAATATTGGCCGCGCCTATTTCACCCGCTGCTTCTCCGAAGGCTGCTATGTCGAGGTCGATATTGACGACGAGCTGCTGAAGGTTCTGCGCGCCGGCAAGAACGCGGTTTTCGCGCTGCGTGAATCCGTCGATCAGGATCGTGTCGGTATTCCGATCGAACTCACCGGCTTTGCCGAAGGCTACGACGCGCTTCCTTAAACAATAAGGTTGAATCCGAGAGACTAAAACTCTACCATGAAAGTATTGTTTTAACTATTTTCGGATATCATGAAATATAGAAAACCGGTAACCCTCCGTCAGTTTTGCGGCGTTTTTCTGGTACTTCTACTATTTGCTTTTGCGGTGAGCTTTGCTCATGAAAGTGGCCTCTTGCCCGATTTCATGGTAGGAAACGCGCAGCCGCAAATGCTGATTATGATTGTCACTGGGAATATTCTGTCGCAGTTCCACTGGGAACGCGTCGTGCCGAATCCGCCTGAGCACTGGGGACGTCTGACGTTGCTGGTTCTTCTCCATAGCGTCCCTGTCTATGTGGCCATGGCTTTTTTCGTGCACCTCATATTCAAGCTGACTTGAGCCAAATCACGCTTTGGCTTGCCACCGACGCCCCACAATCCTACATGCTTGCCAGACACTATTCAGTTTGGAGCCTCCCATGACCAACGACCTTGTAAATCTCTTCGATTGCGACGAGACGCAGTTGCGCAAGCTGGTCGCGGAAGCACTCACCGGCGCAGACGATGGCGAGTTGTTCATCGAACATGCGCAGGCCGAATCGCTGACCTTCGATAACGGCCGCCTGAAGGGCGGCTCCTTCAATACCGACCAGGGTTTTGGCCTGCGCGCCGTTGCCGGCGAGACCGTTGGCTACGCCCATGCGGGCGAGCTGTCGCAGGCTGCGCTGAAGCGGGCGTCGGATGCTGTCGGCGCCGTGACCAGAGGTTATTCCGGTTCCTATGCCGCAGCCCCACAACGCACTAACAAAAAGCTCTACGGCGACGAAAACCCGATCGGCAGCCCGAGCTTCGAGGAGAAGGTGAAGCTTCTCACCGATATCGATGCCTATTTGCGCGACAAAGACGCGAATGTCCGACAGGTGACGGCGACGATTTCCGCAAGCTGGCAGGTGGTGGATATTCTGCGCGCCGATGGCCATCGCGTCAGCGATGTCAGGCCCATGACCCGTATCAATATTTCCGTGGTCGCAGGTGAAGGCGACCGGCAGGAAAGCGGCTCCTACGGCATTGGCGGCCGCGTCGGCTTTGGCGATTTCATCACCACGGAGAACTGGCAGCGCGGTGCGGACGAGGCGCTGCGCCAGGCGCTCGTCAACCTGACCGCCGTCGATGCGCCGGCTGGCACCATGGATGTGGTTCTCGGCTCCGGCTGGCCCGGCGTCATGCTGCATGAGGCTGTGGGCCATGGCCTCGAAGGCGATTTCAACCGCAAGAAAACCTCGGCCTTTGCCGGCCTGATGGGCGAGATGGTGGCAGCCCCGGGTGTGACTGTGGTGGATGACGGCACCATCGACAGCCGCCGTGGTTCGCTCACCGTCGACGACGAGGGAACACCGTCGGCCTATAATGTGCTGATCGAGAACGGCAGGCTGGTGGGATACATGCAGGACCGCCAGAACGCCCGGCTGATGGGTGCAAAGGCGACAGGCAATGGCCGCCGTCAGGGTTATGCCTATGTGCCGATGCCGCGCATGACCAACACCTATATGCTGTCAGGAGACAAGACGCCCGAGGAGATCATCTCCTCCGTCAAGAAGGGCATCTATGCCGTTTCCTTCGGTGGCGGTCAGGTGGATATCACATCAGGCAAGTTCGTGTTCGGCTGCACCGAGGCTTATCTCATCGAGAACGGCAAGATCGGCGCGCCGGTGAAGGGTGCAATGCTGATCGGCAACGGGCCGGACGCAATGAAGCGCGTCTCGATGATCGGCAACGATTCGAAACTGGACACCGGCATCGGCAATTGCGGCAAGGCCGGGCAATGGGTGCCGGTTGGCGTCGGCCAGCCGCATCTGCGCATGGACCAGATCACCGTCGGCGGCACGAAGGCGTAGTTCCGGCCTCGAGCCGGAATCGAGCCTACCCGCGTCCGCTTGGTGAGATGAGCCGTTTCAGCCCAAGGACTTGGGCTGACTAAGTGCCAGATCGTGTCCGGCATGAGGTGAGAAAAGCTGTGGCAGGGCGAAAAGTTGAACCTGCTTCAGCCCACAACTCCGCACATGGCTGCCATGATGAGGATTCCTCTGGCAAGTCACCCGGAAGACGATAATATCGCCCCATCACCGCAGGCCACGCCTCCCATCGCCGGGCCTGCGCGGCAAAGGAGACCATGACCATCATACGAAATGCCCTCGTCCCGGAACTAGCCGTCAGCGACTGGCAGAAAAGCCGCGCTTTTTATTGCGACCTGATCGGTTTTCATGTGGTTTATGAGCGCGCCGAAGAGGGCTTTGCCTATCTGGCGCTGGGTGATGCGCAACTGATGATCGACCAGATCGGTGCGACCCGGACCTTCGTGGCGGAAAATGCAGCGCTTGAATTTCCGCTGGGCCGCGGCATGAATCTGCAACTTGCCGTTCCTTCCCTGCTGCCCATCCTAGCGCGGCTTGAGCGGGCCTCGATCGATCTTGTCCTGCCGTCAGAGGAAAAATGGTACAGGCGCGGCACAGTCGAGGTCGGCAACCGGCAATTCATCGTCGCCGATCCGGACGGTTACCTGCTCCGCCCGTTCGAAAGCCTCGGTGAACGCCCCTTCCGGTTCGGTTGAGCCGCCATGCTGCCTTTTCTCCCGCATGCTGTCGTTTTCGACATGGACGGATTGCTGATCGAAAGCGAGACGCTTTATCGCGATTCCTTTCTGGCCGCGTCAGATGAGGGCGGCCACGGAATGCGGGTAGAGACCTATCAGAAGGTCTGCGGCAGCCCGTGGGATGTCATTACCGGCACCATTTTCGCCGATTATGGCGCGGATTTTCCGATCGACAGCTTCCGTGACGCCTGGCTCCGGCATCTTGCCGTGATGATGGCGGAAGGCGTGGCGCTGAAACCCGGCGTCGTCGAAATCCTCGATCTTCTCGACAGGCTCGATATACGCCGCGCCATCGCCACCTCCTCGCGGCACGATTCCGTCACGCGTCATCTCGGCCCCTATGACCTGCTCAAACGTTTCGATACCATCGTCGCCCGCGGCGACTATTCGGAGCCGAAGCCGTCGCCCATGCCATATCTTACTGCCGCAAAACGTCTCGGCATCGATCCGGGCCGTTGCCTGGCGCTGGAGGATTCCTGGCACGGCGTGCGCTCCGCCTCCTCGGCGGGCATGATGACGATCATGGTGCCGGATGTCGCGCCGCCGACCGAGGAAATGCGGGAAAAATGCATCGCCGTTTCAACCGACCTTCATGCGGTTGCCGGTCTTCTGCAACAGGCGCCGTTATCAGAGGCATGAAGGCGCGTCGCATGCCTTTAGCCATTGGTCTTTATGGAGCCTCACATATAGGCTGACAGGACGATCCTGCTCGAATTCAATTGTCGGCACATCCATAAACGGAGCGGCGCTGATATTGCTCGCTCTTTGCGCATTTCAGATTACCCTGCGGCAGGTCATGACACCGGTGGCCGCCATTCTCGCAGCTCTGCTCTCTATCGTTTCGCTCTCATAATCGCGGCAGCGGCAGAGCGCAGCGCTAGGGTCGCGTCCCTCCCCGCAAACTGTCAAACCGACGGTGTAAAACGCCACTTGCGCTCTATCGATGCTTCGATGTCGAGACCGTTATAATGGGCGAGCAGCAACACGTGACCCAAGAGATCGGCGGTTTCGTCGGCAAGACCGAGTTTCATCTCCTCTTCGCTTCTGCCTTTGCTGCGCCCACGCCCAGTCAGTCGGTTCCAGGCCTGCGTGACCTCACCAACCTCCTCCTGAAGCTTCAGCATATACCAGTCGGGATCGCGGACGATCCCATTTTCCTCAGCGTATTTCTGTGAGGCAGCTTCAAACTGGCGCATCAAGACAGCAAGCATTTGTTCATCCTTTGTTCGTGAGATACAAGTCTGATCACGATTCTCCGGCGGCGTCGATTCGAAAGCATATCGTGCGATAATCAGCTGAAATTTCCGCGACAGGTGCCTGCATGCGGGATAAAGAGGTATTCGAAACCCATGCAGTCACCCATGCCTCTCCTCGATTTTTTCCCGGCTCTCATCACCGCGCATAGTCCGACGCTGCTCGCCATGTTTGCGGGCGCCGCCTTTCTCGCCGGACTTGCCCGCGGCTTTTCCGGCTTTGGTGCGGCCCTCATCTTCATTCCGCTGGCAAGCGCCATTGTCGGCCCGCGCATCGCCTCGGTGGTTCTTCTTGTGGTGGACGGCGTTTTGACGCTCGGCATGATACCGCCGGCCTGGCGCATGGCCGACCGGCGTGAAGTCTTCACCATGGCAGCCGGTGCGCTTGTCGGTGTCCCGCTTGGAACGCTGCTGCTTTCCGGCGGGGATCCGCTCACCCTGCGCTGGATCATTTCCATCGTGGTTGTCGTGCTGCTGTTATTTCTCGTTTCCGGCTGGCGTTACAGCGGCCGGCCGAAAACGCCGCTCACCCTGTTCACCGGGCTTGTTGCCGGGCTGTTTTCAGGTGCGGCGCAACTGGGCGGTCCACCCATCGTCGCCTATTGGCTTGGCGGCGCCCTCAAGGGCGCTTTCGTGCGCGCCAATGTCATTCTCTATTTCGCGATTTCGACCGTGATATCCGCCACCAGCTATTTTTTTGGTGGCCTGTTCACCGCTGACGTCTTTGTTTTTTTCCTGCTGGCCCTGCCGTTTTACGGGGCGGGTCTTTATGCCGGTGCGCGGCTGCACGGGCTTGCCGACGAGGCGGCGTTCAGGCGCATCTGCTACGGCCTGATCGCCATTTCCGCCGTCATCGGCCTGCCGCTATTTGATTCGCTGCTGAAATAGGCAGGCAAGGACGGCCTGCCCCCTGCAGCTTTCAAGGATACATGCGGACCTTGGACCACGGTTCATCCGGCGTCTCGCGGCGGAATTCGACACGGTCGTGCAGGCGGAACTTGCGGTCGTGCCAGAACTCGATGCTGACCGGGCGAATGCGGAAACCGGACCAGTAGGAGGGGCGCGGAATATCGCCGATAGCATATTTCGCGGTGTATTCGGCAACCGCCTTTTCCAGCGCAAACCGGCCTTCCAGCGGCCGCGACTGCTTCGACGCCCAGGCGCCGATGCGGCTTCCGCGCGGACGCGAGGCGTAATAGCTATCCGCTTCCGCGTCGGTAACGATCTCCACCTCGCCGCGCAGACGCACCTGCCGGCGCAGGCTTTTCCAGTGGAAACACATGGCCGCTTTTTTCTGGCCCAGGATCTCGCGCCCCTTCTGGCTTTCGAAATTCGTATAGAAAACGAAGCCGCGATCGTCGACGTCCTTCAGCAGCACCATGCGCACATTCGGCAGGCCGTTTTCATCGACGGTTGCGAGTGCTACCGCGTTCGGATCGTTGATTTCGGAGGCCGTCGCGTCCTTCAGCCATTCGGCAAAAAGCGTGAACGGTTCATTTTCTTCAGTGAAGTCACTGGATGTTAACCCCGTTTCCGACATATTGACTAAAATGCTCCCGAGCTGATTTGGACCCCAGAGATGATCTCTGGCGAAAGATGGTGACCGTCATAGCAAAGTCGAACAGTCGAACAAAGGGCCTCCTTTCATCGATAGCGGAAGTTTCCGCCATCGTGTCAATGCTTGTGGTGCTGAGCGGATGCGTCAGCCTTGACCTGTTCGGCGGCGACAAGGTCGATCGCTCGCTTTCCACCGCCTCCGTTCCCAACCAGCCCAATAATAACCCGCAGACCGACGACGCGACCATCCGCAATGCGGTCACATCGGCGGATCTCACCAAACTCGCGGAACAGCCCCTGCCCTGGGCCAATGCCGCAACCGGCAGCGCCGGTGTCGTCACAACCATTCACGAAGACAAGTCCAGCGGTTTCGTCTGCCGCGATTTCAAGACGACGCGCCACTCTTTCGAAGGTGTGGCGAGTTATGCCGGACAGGCCTGCCTGTCGGAAACCGGCGAATGGTTACTCACCCGCTTCGAACAGAAATAAACTGTTTACCCTGGCGCGCGGAATTAATCCGGCCGCATGGCAGCGCGCATTCCCCGTAAACAACTGCTTAGCAACTTATTGCCACAGTCGACGTTGTTTGAACCGAGGGCATGCATGCGAATGATCGCAGGCATCCCTTTTCGGAGGGGTTTGTTTCAGGATTGCGCCATGAGCGGCTGCACGTGCCTGAGCCAACGTAACTGGTGTTTCGCATGCGCGATCCGTATTCTATCCTCGGCTTAAAACGTGACGCCCGTCACGAAGACATCAAGGCTGCCTGGCGCACTAAGGCAAAAACCGTCCATCCGGACGCCAATCGCGATGACCCTGACGCGTCGGCGCGATTCGCCGAGGTCGGGCAGGCCTACGATCTTCTGAAAGACCCCAAAAAGCGCGATCTTTACGACCAGGCTCGCAAGGCGGCCGAGAAGAAGCGGCGCGGCGAAACAATCATGCAGCAGCGGGAGGCGGCACGCGAGGCCGCCGAGCGCGCCAGGGCCGCTGAGAAGCTGATGGAGGAACTGGCCCGTGCGGATGCCCGCAACAGGGCGCAAACCGGCCAGAAAGCCGATGCAAAACCCGAAACGGCCGAAGATATCGTCGAGCGGATTTTCGGCGCAGACGCGCAGAACGACCCCAAGGTGCAGCAGGCAGCCGAAGCGGCGAAAGCCGCAGCCACGGGCGTTAAGGGCGAAGCGCCCGGTGCTGGCGAGACCACGCAGACGTCTGCAAGCGAAACCGCAGCCGCTTCGCTCGCCGCCAACCTCTTCAGCGCTCTCGTGCGTCGCTTCCGCCCCCCGCAGACGCCGCCGGAAAAGGCACCTGACATCACGGCGGAAGCCACCGTTACGGTCACCGAACTTCTGGAGCGCAAATGGATCACCGTATCCCTTGCCGACGAACGCGAGGTTCGCTTCCAGCTTGAACCCGGCATGACGGACGGTCATGTGGTGCGGCTAAAGGGCCAGGGGCTGAAGCTGCCGAACATTGCGCGTGGCGATCTGGCCGTCACGTTGCTGGCGGCACGCGACGACGCCTTTTCCCTTCGCGGCTTCGATATTCATACGACGCTGCCAATCTCTCTCAGTGACGCGGTTCTGGGTTGCGAGACGAGTATCCGGACGCCGCTTGGCGAGGAAACCGTCACCATTCCTGCCTGGTCCGGCTCCGACCGCGAGCTGCGGCTTGCCGAAAAGGGGCTTGCGGACGGCAAGGGTGGATATGGCGATCTCGTCATCGAATTGCGCATCATCCTGCTCGAAAAGCCGGACGAGAAGGTGACTGACCTCATGCGCCACATGCGCGAAGGCCTTTATTTGTAAAAGTTTTGCGAATAGGCGGGACAACGCACCCTTTGTTACGTTCCCTAACAGTAGATGATCCTCGGCAATCTTGAACAGGATTGCAGCCTATGCCATAGGCAGAATCAATCGAAAGTATCAGGGAGCATACAATGGCTCAGGCATCCGGCCTTATGGCTGGCAAACGCGGCATCATCTTGGGTGTCGCCAATAATCGTTCAATCGCTTGGGGCATTGCCAAGGCTTGCGCGGACGCGGGCGCGGAAATCGCGCTCACCTGGCAGGGCGACGCGCTGAAGAAGCGTGTTGAACCGCTGGCGCAGGAACTGGGCGCCTTCATGGCCGGCCACTGTGACGTGACCGACCTCGAGACGATCGATGCGGTTTTTGCCGGGCTGGAAAAGCATTGGGGCAAGATCGATTTCGTCGTGCACGCCATCGCCTTTTCCGACAAGGACGAGCTGACCGGCCGTTATCTCGACACCAGCCGCGATAACTTCAACCGCACCATGGACATTTCCGTCTTCTCGCTGGCCGCCGTTGCCAAGCGGGCAGAGCCGATCATGAATGATGGTGGTTCGATCATCACGCTCACCTATTACGGTGCCGAGAAGGTCATGCCGAACTACAACGTCATGGGCGTGGCCAAGGCTGCACTCGAGGCAAGCGTGCGTTATCTCGCGGTAGACCTCGGCAGTCGCGGCATCCGCGTCAACGCGGTTTCCGCTGGCCCGATCAAGACGCTTGCGGCTTCCGGTATCGGCGATTTCCGTTACATTCTGAAATGGAACGAATACAACGCGCCGCTGAAGCGCACCGTTTCCATCGAAGAAGTCGGCAAGTCGGCGCTTTACCTGCTGTCCGACCTTTCGACGGCTGTCACCGGCGAAATCCACCACGTGGATTCCGGTTATCACACCATCGGCATGAAGGCTGTTGACGCGCCGGATATCTCGGTGGTCAAGGACTGAGCCGACCGAACTTTGAAACAGGGGTATCGCCTTGCTCGTCTATGTGATCCGGCACGGACAAACGGACTGGAATGCGATACGCCGGCTTCAGGGCCAGAAAGACATTCCGCTCAATGATTTCGGCCGCGCGCAAGCGGTCGGCAACGGCAAGGTTCTTGCGCAAATTCTCGGCGACTCCGCGCGTGATTTCGATTACGTGGCAAGCCCGCTCGGGCGCACGCGCGAGACCATGGAGCTGATGCGCGGAGCGATGGGGCTCGATCCCCACGCATACCGCACCGATGACCGCCTCGTCGAAGTTTCCTTCGGCGACTGGGAAGGCCAGACACTGCCGGAACTGAAAAAAGAATTTCCCGACCGGGTGAAGGCGCGCAAGGCCAACAAGTGGGACTTCATTCCCCCCGGTCAGCATGCCGAAAGCTATGAAATCCTGTCCTGGCGTATTGGCGCATGGCTTTCCTCAGTCGAGGTGCCGACGGTATGTGTCTGCCACGGCGGCGTGATCCGCTCGATCTTCCGCCTGGTTTCCGGCATGGACAAGGATGAAGCCTCTACGACGCAGATCCCGCAGGACCGGATTTTGAAGGTCGAGATCGACAGGAACAGTGCTGAGTGGATTTCGTGAGGGTACCGATCCTCTTCTGTCATTCCGGCCTCGAGCCGGAACCCGGCCAGCCCAAATCTTTGGGCTGAAAAACCAATCCCGCCACGCAGGCTCGTCGGGTGGATGTCGGATCAAGTCCGGCATAATGGAAATTCTGGAGCTTCCCGACCGGGATTAGAGAGGTCAGCCTCGACAACAGGCAGAGCCTAAACCGCAGTTTACTGCACGACCTCGAGATCATCGACCACCCGTTTTCCGTCCACTTCCGTGTAGAAAACAACGACCTTCACGCCTGCCTTCAGGCCTTCGAAATTGAACTCTTCCGGCACACGGTAATTCTTGCCGTCGTTCAAGGTAATGGTCAGCGCATTCACGTCGATCTTGCTGATCGTTCCCTCGACATCGACGCTCTGGGCGTAGCTGTTGATAGGCATAAGCAAGTTGGCGGTGGCCAGAAGGGCGGCAATCATCATACGCATCGATCTAGCTTTCGTGAATTTGCGTGAAAACCTTACATGCATGAAGAATTGCCTTTCGAATGTGGCGGAAATTGCCCGCAACCATGACATTTTCGGCCCAATTGATGAACGGATTTTGGATCACGTTCAAGTCGTTAGTGATTTTTACACCGCATTTCCCGGCAATATTGGAAAACCGCGAAACAGCGTGGAAAACACCAGCACCTTTACACTTTTGTCACCTGGAAAACTCTGCGCCGTTTCCGCCGAATCATTCATCCGGCCAGCCGTCAGCCATCGTCACGCCTGTCGTTTTCCGGGCTGCTCGGCGTCGTGAACGGTGCGTCGCCGTCTTATCGGACTTGCGATGAAAGAAAGGCTTTTGCCTTGGTCCGATTTTCTACTATGACAAATCCGCTTGTTTTAAACGGCCCCTGTCCGCAGGCGCGCCCTCGTTTTCCGGTCTAGAGAAATATGTCGCATAACAGCTTCGGTCATCTTTTTCGCGTTACCACCTGGGGCGAAAGCCATGGGCCCGCTTTGGGCTGCGTGGTGGACGGCTGCCCGCCCGGTATTCGCTTCACGCTTGCCGAGGTGCAGCACTGGATGGACAAGCGCAAGCCCGGCCAAAGCCGCTTCGTTACCCAGCGCCGTGAAGATGACATCGTCAAAGTCCTGTCCGGCGTGATGCTGGATGAGGACGGCGAGACGATGATAACCACCGGCACGCCGATCTCCATGCTGATCGAAAATACCGACCAGCGTTCCAAGGATTACGGCGAGATTGCCCGCAGCTTCCGCCCCGGCCATGCCGACTTCACCTATGATCTGAAATACGGCATTCGCGACTATCGCGGCGGCGGACGCTCTTCCGCCCGCGAGACGGCGGCGCGTGTTGCCGCAGGCGCAATCGCCCGCAAGGTGGTACCGAGCCTCAACGTGCGCGGTGCGCTGGTGCAGATCGGCAAACACAAGATCAACCGTGACAATTGGGATTGGGACCAGGTCGATCAGAACCCGTTCTTCTGCCCCGATCCGGCGATGGTGCCGGTATGGGAAGAATATCTTGACGGCATCCGCAAGGCGGGATCGTCGATCGGCGCGGTCGTCGAAGTCGTGGCGGAAGGTGTTCCGGCCGGCATCGGCGCGCCGATCTACGCCAAGCTCGATCAGGATATTGCCTCCAGCCTGATGTCGATCAACGCCGTCAAGGGCGTGGAGATTGGCGAGGGATTTGCCTCGGCCGAGCTTTCCGGCGAGGAGAATGCCGACGAGATGCGCATGGGCAATGACGGCAAACCGATTTTCCTGTCGAACCATGCCGGCGGCATTCTGGGGGGCATCGCGACTGGCGAGCCCGTCGTCGCCCGCTTCGCCATCAAGCCCACCTCCTCCATCCTGACGGAGCGCCAGTCCATCGACACCGACGGCCGCAATGTGGATGTGCGCACCAAGGGCCGCCACGACCCCTGCGTCGGCATCCGCGCCGTGCCGATCGGCGAGGCGATGGTGGCCTGCACCGTTGCCGACCATTATTTGAGAGATCGTGGCCAGACCGGCCGGTTGAAGTGAGGTAAATCCGAAATGGCCTATGATCAGAAACGTGTCGTCGACGCTATCCGCGCTTTCGAAGCAGGCGAGATCGTTGTCGTGACCGACGACGACGACCGTGAAAACGAAGGCGATCTGATTATTTCGGCGGTTCATTGCACGCCGGAAAAAATGGCGCTGATCGTGCGCCACACATCCGGCATCGTTTGCGCGCCCATGCCGCGTGACGAGGCAAAGAGGCTGAACCTCAACGCCATGGTGGCGGAAAACGACAGCGCCCACACGACCGCCTTCACCGTCAGCGTCGATTTCAAGCATGGCACGACGACCGGTATTTCCGCGGATGACCGCACCTTGACGGTGCGCAACCTCGCCAACCCGAATGTCGGCGCGTCGGATTTCACCCGGCCAGGCCACATTTTCCCGCTGATTTCCCGCGAAGGCGGCGTGCTGATGCGTTCCGGCCATACCGAAGCGGCGGTCGATCTCTGCCGGCTCGCCGGCCTGCCGCCCATCGGCGTCATCAGCGAGCTGGTCAATGACGATGGCACCGTGATGCGCGGGCCGCAGGTCCTGGATTTCGCCGAAAAACACGGCATGAAGCATGTTTCGGTCGCCGATCTGATCGCCTATCGCCAGCGCAAGGAAACGCTGGTGGAGATGGAATCCTCCTTCACCATCCAAACCCCTTTCGGACCGGCCAAGGCGCATACCTATTCCCTGCCATGGGACCGGATGCAGCATATGGCGGTGATTTTCGGCGATATCCGCGATGGCGTCGATATTCCCGTCCGCCTGCACCCTGAAAACGTTGCTGACGACGTGTTCGGCGACCGCCAGCCGGTGCAGCACTATATGCAGAAGATCGCCGAAGAAGGCCGCGGCGTCATCGTCTATCTACGCGAAGGTTCTGTCGGCGTCGGCCAGGTGGACGGACGGCGCAAGGCGCGTGATCCCGACGAAGCGCACGCACAGGCCCGCTCCCGCGAAAATGAGTGGCTGGAAATCGGCCTCGGCGCGCAGATTCTCAAAGACCTCGGCATCAGCTCGATCAAGCTGATGACGACCCGCGAGCGCCACTATGTCGGGCTGGAAGGCTTCGGGATCAAGATTTCGGCAACGGATATCGGGTGATTTAGGGACGTCGCGAGGGCGCTTCGATTTGGCGTCCTCTCCTCCCGTCCGGCGTCATCCTCTGTCTTGTGCCGAGGATCTGCAGACGCATCCTATACATTTTCCGTTGCAGATGCTCGGGATGGGCCCGAGCATGAAGGAAGAAACAGTCGCCGGCTCAAGGCGCAATTACACTTCCCGCCACCCCTCCAGATAATTTACACTCTCCACTCCCGTAAACTTCGCAAGCCGCGACAATTCCGCGTCTAGTTTCTCGAGCCTTCCCGCTGAAGCGCGCACGCCCGGTTCCAGCCACAGGCGGCGCACATCCAGCGTGCCGCGCTTGCGGTCTGCCTTCATGTCGATACGGCCGATCAGCCGGTCGCCTTCCAGAAGCGGGAAGACGTAATAGCCATATTGCCGTTTCGGCTCGGGTACGAAGACCTCGATACGGTAATAGAAGCCAAACAGCCGCTCCGTGCGGTTGCGGTCGCGCAACAGCGGATCGAAGGGGCTCAGCACACGGACGCGGGACGACGGTTCCGGCAGGTTGGCGACATCGGCGCTGAAATCGGCAAATGCATAGGACGGGCGGGCAGCACCGCCATCGCTTGCGAGAAGCGAGACCTCGCACAGTTCGTCACGGTGGCTCTTGACCCAATCCCTCGCCTCCTGCGGGGTAACGAGATCAAAAAAGGCGGCGATTTCGCCATGGGTGGCAAAACCCAGCCGGGTGAGCGCCTGCCGGCAGGCCCAGTCGACGAATTGCGTATGCTCCACTTCGCTTTCGTGGTGCTCGCCGGGAATGACCCGCTCCGCCAGATCATAGACCTTCTGGAAATTCACGCGGCCGGATATGGCAAGCTTGCCGGTGTGCCACAGATATTCGAGTGCGGTCTTGGAAGGATGCCAGTTCCACCAGCCGCCGGACTGATGCCCCTCCTCCTTCAACTCACGCGCCAGAACAGGACCCGTGGCGGCGATGCGCTCCAGCGTCTCGGCGAAAGCCGCATCGAACCCGTCACCATGCCATTTGCGCCAGCGCTCCTGAATGATCGGCTCGCGGCGGCGGAAGCGGTGCTTCCAATAGGGGTAAAATTCGGTCGGCACGATGGAGGCATCATGCGTCCAGTGCTCGAACAGCGCGCGGTCCTTTTCCAGCAGTGCTGTCAGATGTTCGCGCCTGTAGGTCTGGTTTCGGGAGAATATTATCTGGTGATGGGCGCGCTCCACCGTGCCGATACTGTCCACCTGCACGAATCCGATATCGGTAATGAGCTGCAACAGGCCATCCTTGGAAAGCGCCTTTCCGGGCGGAGAGCAAAGCCCCTGCCGCGCCAGAAAAATCCGCCTTGCCGCTTCGTTTGAAACCTTGATCGTCATAAAGCAGAAGGTATGACGGCTTTTTCAGGATTGCAATGTTCTTTTTTTGTTCTTTGTTTCACTTCTGTTGATGACACGATATAGAACCGGAAAGCGATAGAGGGATGCATCAATCTTGGAAATCCGTTTCGACACCGCAGGCGTCGCCTTCGAGGGCAGGCAGGCTTTACAGCCCGTGTCCCTGACATTGACTGAACGGCGTATCGGCGTGATCGGCCTCAACGGCTCGGGCAAGACCACCTTTGCGCGGCTGATCAATGGTCTGACAAAGCCGACGCACGGCAAGGTGTCGGTGAACGGTCTCGACACCGTCAAAGATGCGAGAGCGGTATTGCAGGCAGTCGGTTTCATCTTCCAGAATCCGCAGAACCAGATCATCCTGCCGATCATACGCGACGATGTCGCCTTCGGCCTCAAGCGACTCGGTATCGGCAAGTTGGAGACAGAAACGCGGGTCAAGGCCGTGCTTGCCCGGCTCGGTATCGCTCATCTGGAAGAACGGCGCGCGCACGAGCTTTCCGGCGGCGAATTGCAGCTGGCGGCACTGGCCGCCCTGCTCGTCACTGAACCGCAAATCCTCATTCTCGATGAACCGACCAATCAGCTCGACCTCAAAAACCGCGCGACCGTTGAAAAGACAATGGCTGCGCTGTCGCAGGCGCTTGTCGTCATCACCCATGATCTGCCGCTGCTTTCCGGCTTCGATCGCGTACTGGTTTTTCACGAAGGCGAGCTGGTTGCAGACGCCAACCCCGAAGAGGCGGTGGCACGTTATCTGGAGGTTGCGTCGCGATGAAGTCGCTTCATGTCGAAGGCACGGGCTGGCTCTACCGCGTCTCTCCACGCCTCAAGCTCGTGACGCTGATGGTTTTCAGCATTGCGCTGTTTCTCACCCGCGATCTGCTTTTGCTGGGATGCGCCGTCGTTGTCGCCGCCGCCATTCTGCGCGAGACGCGGCTGCAATTCCGCGAGATCGGCCTGCGGCTACGCCCGGTGATGCTGACCATTCTCCTCGTTGCCGCCTTCAGCCATCTGCTGCTTCCGGTACACGATGCGAGTGTCAATCTTTTGCGGCTGACTGCACTGGCGCTTCTCGCCACCGCCGTCACCATCACCGTCAGCATTTCGCAATTCATGGACGAAATCGCGCTTGCCGCCGCCCCGCTGGAAAGGCTGGGGCTGGTCAAGGCGGCCGATATCGGGCTCGCGGTCGGGCTCGTCGTGCGGTTCGTGCCGGAGATCGTCAACCGTTACCATGCCGTGCGCGATGCGCACCGCGCGCGCGGCCTCCCCGTTCGGCTGGCCACGATCATCGTGCCGCTCGTCATTATGACGTTGAAGGATGCGGATGCCATTGCCGACGCCATTGACGCGCGCGGTTTCAGAGGCCAAAGCTGACGGCAAAACAACCATCCGGAGTTCCCGAGCCATGACGACCCGCGACCTTGTGCTGATCTCGCTGTTTTCCGCCATCATCATCGCACTCGGACTTTTGCCGCCGATCACGCTTGGTTTCATTCCGGTGCCCATCACCGCGCAGTCACTTGGCGTCATGCTGGCCGGTGTCGTGCTGGGGGCGAAACGCGGCACGCTCGCGGTTCTTCTGACCATCCTCATCGCCGCCATCGGCCTGCCAGTCCTCTCAGGCGGACGCGGCGGCCTTTCCATCTTCACCACGCCGACCACGGGCTTCCTGATCGGCTGGATTGCTGCCGCTTTCGTCACCGGCATGCTCTCGGAAAAACTCGTCAATCGCGGCCAGTCGGCTCTGACGCAGGGTATCGGTTTCTTCATCGCAAGCCTCGCCGGCGGCGTGGTCGTGCTTTATGCCTTCGGCATCTCCTATCTGGCGCTGGTGGTCGGGCTCGGGTTTGAAAAGGCGTTCATGGGTTCGCTCGCCTTCATTCCCGGCGATGCGTTGAAGGCCGTGCTTGCCGCCCTTGCCGGCCGCGCTGTGATGGTCGGTTATCCGCTTTTGCCGCAGCGCGCTTGATCAGCTTATTTCGGGAGGATTAGAGAATGGCGACCCGTCTTTACGAACATCCGATCTTCCTTGAACACATCACGCCGGAAGGCCATCCCGAGCGGCCGGATCGGCTGCGATCTCTGAACATTGCGCTCGAACATCCGAATTTCGAGCGACTGGTCCGCAAGCAAGCACCGCAGGCCAACGAGGATGCCGTGCTTCTGGCGCATCCGGAGGAGCATCTGCTGTCCGTCATGCGCCAGATTCCCGAGGAAGATGGCGAGATCAACCGCGTAGAGGCCGACACCTATGTCTCGCCGAAAAGCCTGCAGGCGGCGCTGACCGGCATAGGCGCTGCGATGGTGGCGGTAGATGACGTGTTTACGGGTGCCGCCGACAACGTCTTCGTTGCGTCCCGCCCGCCCGGCCACCATGCGGAAACCGCAAAGGCCATGGGGTTCTGTCTCTTCAACAATGCAGCAATCGCCGCCCGTCACGCCCAGAAGGTGCACGGCGCAGAGCGCGTCGCCATCATCGACTGGGACGTGCATCACGGCAACGGTACGCAGGATATCTTCTGGAACGACACGTCAGTGCTGTTCTGTTCCACCCACCAGATGCCGCTTTACCCGTGGAGCGGCGATAAAAACGAAACCGGCGTGAAGAACAATGTCGTCAACGCGCCACTTTCCCCCAATACCGGCAGCGAGTATTTTCGCGAGGCGTTCAAATCCCGCGTCCTGCCAGCGATTGCCGATTTTTCGCCCGATCTCATCATCATCTCCGCCGGTTTCGACGCGCATCATCGCGATCCGCTTGCGCAGATCAATCTGGTGGGCGAGGATTTCGACTGGGCGACAGGGCGGTTGCTGGAAATGGCGGACAAATACGCCTCGAACCGGGTCGTCAGCCTGCTTGAAGGCGGTTATGATCTGGAAGGGCTGGCGGAATCGGCGGCCATGCATATTTTGAGAATGATGAAGGGTTGAAAATGACGGAAAATGCCAACACAGCCGATGTCAGCGGTTATTCCTTCGAAAAGGCCGTCGCCGAGCTGGAAAGCATTGTTGCACGCCTGGAGCGCGGAGACGTGGCGCTGGACGAGTCGATCGCCATCTACGAGCGCGGCGAAGCCCTGAAAAAACATTGCGAGACGCTGTTGAACGCCGCCGAAAAGCGTATCGAGAAAATCCGTCTCGACCGCGCCGGAAAACCACAGGGCGTGGAGCCGCTGGACGGGGAATAAACACGTCCTGTTGAACGGGGGCGACACAGCGTTCAACATTACGGCGCTCCCACGTCGTATCGTTCGTGGTAAGCTTGCGTGTAACGATACGAGGAGCTTCGGATGTCCTTCTTTCCCGGCAACGATCCTGTCGCGGGTGATGCTTTCGCCTGCGACGCCATCGAAAACCTCATCATTCCGCGCACCAGCGATATTGGCGGCTTCGCCGTGCGGCGGGCGCTGCCGACGCGGCAGCTGCGGCTGGTCGGCCCGTTCATCTTTTTCGACCGCATGGGTCCGGCCATCCTGAAGGCGGGCGAGGCGCTGGATGTCAAGCCGCATCCGCATATCGGGCTTTCCACCGTTACCTATCTGTTTGACGGCGAAATCAAGCATCGCGACAGCCTCGGCACCGAACTGGTCATCCGGCCCGGCGACATCAACCTGATGACGGCGGGGCGCGGAATCGTGCATTCGGAGCGCACGCCGGAAAACCTGCGCGGCCATCCGCTTTCCATGTCCGGCCTGCAGACCTGGCTTGCCCTCCCTGATCATATGGAGGAAATCGCTCCGGCCTTTTCCCATACCGCCCGGGAAGACATGCCTCTGATCGATATCAAGGGCGCATCCGGTCGGGTCGTCATCGGTGATTTCGAAGGCCTCACTTCCCCCGTTTCGGCTTTTACTGACACGCTTTACGTTGACCTGACGCTGGAACCGGGTGTGAAATTCCCGTTCTCCGCCGACCATGAGGAACGGGCGATCTACATTCTTTCCGGCTCTCTGGATGTCGCGGGTGACGTTTTTGCCGCCGACCAGTTGCTCGTCTTCCGGCCCGGCGACGACATCACATTGCAGAGCGGCAGCGGCGGCTGTCACATCATGATCTTCGGCGGTGCGGCACTCAACCAGCGCCGTTACATCTGGTGGAACTTCGTTTCGTCATCAAAAGAACGCATAGAGCAGGCCAAACAGGAGTGGAGAACCGGACGCTTCGATATCGTTCCCGGCGACGAAGAAGAGTTTGTCCCTTTGCCGGAGGGTTGAAATTCTATAGAAGTGAACGACATGCAGGGCTCAACTGCCGGCTTTCCATATGAAAGACGCACTGGTGCCCACCGCTGACACGAGAAAAGGCCGAACGATTGACCGGAATGCCACAGACCCCATTGCTTGACCGGGTGAATTTTCCATCCGATCTCAAGGAGATCGACGATCGCGACCTGCCGGAACTGGCAAGGGAGTTGCGCGACGAGATGATCGACGCGGTGTCGAGCACCGGCGGGCATCTGGGTGCCGGTCTGGGCGTGGTGGAGCTGACAATTGCCATCCACAAGGTGTTCAACACGCCTGAAGACCGGTTGATCTTCGATGTCGGCCACCAATGTTATCCGCACAAGATCCTGACCGGCCGTCGCGAGCGCATCCGCACGCTGCGCCAGGAAGGCGGCCTTTCCGGTTTCACGCGTAGGGCCGAGAGCGAATATGACGATTTCGGCGCCGGCCATTCCTCCACCTCCATTTCCGCCGGTCTCGGCATGGCGGTGGCTGCGGGGCTGGATCAGAGCGACCGCAAGGTTATCGCCGTCATCGGTGATGGCTCCATGTCTGCGGGCATGGCGTTTGAGGCGCTCAACAATGCCGGTGCGCTCGACGCGCGGCTGATCGTCATCCTCAACGACAACGACATGTCGATTGCGCCGCCGACGGGCGCGATGAGCGCTTATCTCGCGCGGCTGGCCTCCGGCCGCACCTATATGGGCTTTCGCGATTTCGGCAAGAAACTCACCGCCTATCTCGGCAAGACCATCGATCGCGCCATTACCCGCGCCGTGACCCATGCGCGCGGTTACGTGACCGGCGGCACGCTGTTCGAGGAGCTTGGCTTCTATCACATTGGCCCGATCGACGGTCATTCCTTCGATCACCTGCTGCCTGTGCTGCGCAATGTGCGCGACAACCAGAAAGGCCCTGTTCTCATCCATGTGGTGACGCAGAAGGGCAAGGGTTATGCGCCGGCGGAAGCGGCAGCGGACAAATATCACGGCGTCAACAAGTTCGATGTCATTACCGGCGCGCAGGCGAAAGCCAAGCCGAATGCGCCGAGCTATACCAGCGTGTTTGCCGAAGCGCTTATCCAGGAAGCGACCCTCGACGACAAGATCATCGGCGTCACCGCCGCCATGCCTAATGGTACCGGGCTGGACAAGATGGCCGAGCTTTTCCCGGCCCGCACCTTCGATGTCGGCATTGCCGAGCAGCACGCCGTCACCTTCGCGGCGGGGCTTGCGGCGGATGGCTACAAGCCGTTCTGCGCGCTTTATTCCACCTTCCTGCAACGTGGTTACGACCAGTTGGTGCATGATGTGGCGATCCAGAGCTTGCCCGTGCGCTTCCCCATCGACCGCGCCGGTTTCGTCGGCGCAGACGGACCGACCCACGCCGGCTCTTTTGACACCACATTCCTTGCCACCCTGCCCGGCATGGTGGTTATGGCGGCGTCCGACGAGGCCGAGCTGAAACATATGGTTCGCACAGCCGCAGCCTATGATGAAGGCCCGATTTCCTTCCGTTATCCGCGCGGCGAAGGCGTGGGCGTTGAGATGCCCGCGCGCGGTGAGATTTTGCAGATCGGCAAGGGCCGCATCATCAAGGAGGGCACAAAGGTCGCACTCCTTTCCTTCGGCACACGCCTTGCCGAATGCCTGGCGGCTGCCGAAGACCTCGATGCCGCCGGACTTTCGACCACGGTTGCCGATGCGCGCTTCGCCAAGCCGCTCGACCTCGACCTCATCCGCCAGCTTGCCGCTCATCATGAGGTTATGGTGACAATCGAGGAAGGCTCTGTCGGCGGTTTCGGTGCACATGTGCTGCATTTCATGGCAAGCGCAGGCTTGCTCGACCACGGCCCGAAGGTTCGGACCCTGACGCTGCCCGACCATTGGGTGGAGCAGGCCAAGCCCGAGACCATGTATGCCAATGCCGGCCTCGACCGCGCCGGCATCGTTTCCACCGTGTTCAATGCGCTCGGCCAGCGTCAGGCCGGCGTCGGTTTCGCCGGCTGACAGCATTACCGGGACAGAAGGCGGGACGATCCGCCTCTGCTTCAGGATGCGGCGCCATCGAGAAAACCGACGACATTTTCAATCTGCCCCTCGGCATTTAGGCTGACGACATCGGTTCCGCCGGCGACATCTTCTCCGTCAGGCGAAATGAGACGCCATGAAAAACGGGTGAAGTTGCCGTGGCCGTCCGGGGTGCCTGTGAGCACAAAGCGATATCCCGGAAATTTCTGCCGCGCCGCCTCGATCATCGCGGCAATCCCCTGCTGCCCCTCACCCTGCATCAAAGGATCTGTATAGCACGCCATTTCAGCCCAGCCTTGGCTGACGAGGCGCTGGCGGCGTTCATCGTTCTCCTCGTTCCAGACAGCGAGGTAGGTTTCGGCGATTGCGAGATGTTGCGTCATGATTGTGCTCCTTTTGGTTGACGGCCTGAGCATGCCGGGGGCTGTGACGCAGAACAATTACCTGCGAGGTAATCGCATTGCCGATATCTTCTGCTAGGCTGCGGGGCATGACACATCATCAAGAACATGTCGGCCAGGTGCTTAAGGAATGGCGGGCGCGCCGCAGATTGAGCCAACTCGATCTGGCGTCCGATGCCGAGATATCGGCGCGCCATCTGAGTTTTGTGGAAAGCGGGCGATCTTCGCCCAGCCGTGAAATGCTGGCAAGGCTGGCAGAGCAGCTTTCCATGCCAGCTCGCGCCGCCAACCGGCTGATGCTGGCGGCAGGCTATGCGCCGATCCATTCCGAACGATCACTGGATGCGCCTGATATGACGGCCGTTCGTAAGGCCGTCGAAACCGTGGTGCAGGGCCACATGCCCTTCCCGGCACTTGCCGTCGACCGCCACTGGAATCTGGTTCTTGCAAATGATGCGATCAAATCGCTTCTCGCCGGCATATCCGAAGACCTGCTTCACCCGCCCCTCAATGTATTGCGGCTGAGCCTGCATCCTGATGGCTTGAGTTCACGCATCGTCAATCTTGCCGAATGGCGGCATCACCTGCTGGATCGCCTACGCCGCCAAGTCGAAGAGACCGGAGACGAGACGCTTTCCCGGCTGCATGCGGAACTTTCCGCCTATCCCGCGCCCGCAGCTCCACGGCATTCCGCCGGGGCCGATCCGCTGGCGATACCGCTCGAACTACGCGATCCGTTGTCCGGGGGCGTGCTGCGCTTCATTTCGACCACCACGGTTTTCGGAACCGCCACTGATGTGACGTTGTCCGAGCTGGTGCTGGAATGTTTCTACCCGGCCGACGCCGAGACCCGCGCCGCCCTGATGAACGGTACAAAGGAGTAACTATCCATGCACACCACCTATCTCATCGGCTTCAAGGTCCGTGCCGATCAGCGCGAACGTTTTCTAGGATTGCTGAATGATCTGCTCGACGCCATGCGACACGAGAACACCTTTGTGAACGCAACCCTGCATCGGGACGGCGAAAACGAAAACCACTTCCTGCTGCATGAGACCTGGAGCGACCATCAGGATGTCCTCGACGTGCAGGTTCATCGTCCCTATCGGCAGGCTTGGCACGATGCCTTGCCCGAGCTTCTAGATGCCCCGCGCGACATTTCCGTCTGGCACCCCATGCGGGCTGATCATGCCGGCCCCGCGGCGAAACCTGGCGTGTCTTCGTCTACGTACCCTGTGGCCTGAACATCCGTGCAAAGAACACTTCGTCGGACAGGCGATGCAGCAAGGCTGCAATAGCGGCGGTTGCCACAATGGCGAAAACGAGCCGTCCGACCAGAACGCCGTAGACATCTGCACCCAGCGACATCACGACAATGGTGTCCTCAATGACGCTATGCGCAAACCCCATGAACACGCATGACAGAAAGACCTGACGCGGCGATATCGCTCCCGATTGCGCCTCGCGGATCAGAAGACCGGCGCCATAGGAGATACCGAGGAACAATCCGATGGCGGTGAGATGTTCGGCCTCGCCGCGAATGCCGGCAAGACGCAGCACGGGCGAAAGCGCTTTCATCATCAAGGCCAGGACGCCGGTCAGCCTGAGGATTTCAAGGCCAAAGGACAGGACCAGAAGGATGACGAGCATCGAAAGCATGGTTTCGCCAAGGCCCCAAAAATAGTCCGCCCAGTCGGGTGTGGCGCCCATGGCAGTCCAGACCGGGTTCACCGGGGCCGACAGCCACCCTGTCACCTCCAGAAAATGGTGCAGGAGAAAGGCATAGAGCAATCCGCCCCCGATACGCAGCAGCGTCGTTGCGATCACGCCGGGACCGGCCTTTTCAATGATCTTCTGCTCAATGGGCAGCCCATGCGCGAACAGGATGAGGGCCGAGAAAACCGTGACATCCGCCACGCTGAGCGAGGATACCGGAACCAGCGTGAAGACCAGCGGCACCGCGCCCCATATTCCCACCAGCATTCCCGTCAACCAGGCCAGCCCCAGCTCCGGCGGAAGCCCGATCAGGTTCATGACCGGCGCAAAGACCGGGGCCACGGCCTCGATCGCGCCCATTCTCGACAACAGTTCGGTGAGGATCGCAATCGGAACGGTGATCCGGACAAGCACCCAATAGATTTCAAGCGTTTCCCGCGTTTTACGCCAGACCGGCATCAGCAATGGCATCTGAAACTCCTTAAAGATTGTCTCAATCCACTAGCTCGAGCCGGTTCGCATTTGTGGTCAAAGATTGCAGCTTTGTGCAATTTTATTGCAAGTTGACCATTAGAGATTATGCTGCGGCAATGGACCGTATCGACCGCAAACTTTTAAACCTCATGCAGCGTGACGCATCGCGCACCAATGTGGACATGGCCGAGGAGGTGGGGCTGTCGCCATCCAGCTGCCTGCGCCGTCTGCAGCGGCTGCGCAAATCGGGCGTGATCGACCGCATTGTCGCGATCCTCAATCCCGCCAGAGCCGGACGGGCAATCAAGGCGCTGGTGACGGTGGAGCTGAAATTGCACGGCGAGCAGCATATGCGCCGTTTTCTCGACCTGGCGAGCGCCGAGGACGCGGTTTCGCACACCTATTCCGTTACCGGAGCCACCGATGTCGTTCTGATGCTGCGCTTGCGCGACATGGAGGAGTTCGACGCGCTATGCGACAGGCTGTTCCGCGACCAGAACAATGTCGCACGCTTCTTCACCATGGTCGTCATACGAACGGCGAAAGAGGAAACAGCCATTCGGCTCGATTGAATTCTTCCATTTCACTCGTCAAAACGCTCCTCCTTGGAGAAGTCGTCGTGGCAAATGGGTCTCTAGATGAGCGAATGCCCTGCATTTTTCAGCAGAACGAAAGCTTTTTCCAGATCGTTCGATTTCACAAGCAGGTGGTCGCCATCGAAAGTCGAAACCACGAATATACCGATCTCATTGGTCGAGAGCGGCTCGATAACGGACAAGACGATGCCCGTTTCATCGAAGGCAAATGGCCCCTGTAGCTTTAGACAGGACCAACCCGTATCAGATCTGACATGCCCAGGTATACGATCTTCCCGGCAGACGATGGAAAGCTCATCATCGGTCCGGGTGATACTGACGAAGCCACCGCCATCGGCCCAGGCCGGAATGGCTTCAGATGCCTCAAGTCGGGCCACCCCATATGCACCATCCAGAACTTTCAACTTGATCCTAGGTGCCATCTCGAAATCACCTTTGTTGGGAAACTGCGACAGAACGCGTGGTTGAGTGCTCGCGCCGTAAATCTAGCAACAAAAAGGGGGCTTCACAGCCCCCTGATTCACGCTTGATGATCGTGACCGTCAGGCTCAGAACTCCGTCCAGTCCTGATCCTTGGCAGCCGGCGCTTCTGCTTTGCCGCCAAAGGCGCGGGCAAGGCTTTGGCCAAGGGCGCGGGCGGGTGACGCGACCGGCCTTGCGGTTGTGGAGGCAGGCTTCACTGCGGCTTTTCTGACTGGTGCGGCGGGTGCGGACTGGTAGACAGGCTTCACCGAGGACTGGCGAGGAGCAGAATATCCGCCGGCGCCGGCAACGGCACCTCGAACGCCGCCCACCTTGAACTGGCCGAGCAGGCTATTGAGCGCTTCCGCTTCACGGGCGAGCGAATGGCTGGCAGCGGTCTGCTGCTCAACCATTGCGGCATTCTGCTGCGTGCCCTGATCCATGGTGTTCACGGCCGTGTTGATTTCTTGCAGACCAGTCGCCTGTTCGCGGGCAGCGACGACGATGGCGCTGACATGGGTGTTGATCTCCTCGACTTCCGCCACGATGAGTTCGAGCGCCTTGCCGGTCTCGTCGACGAGGTTGACGCCGTTTTCCACCTGCTGGCTGGAAGCGCCGATCAGCGTCTTGATTTCCTTTGCGGCATTGGCGGAACGCTGGGCGAGTTCACGCACTTCCTGCGCGACGACGGCAAACCCCTTGCCCGCATCACCCGCACGGGCGGCTTCGACGCCTGCGTTCAGCGCAAGCAGGTTGGTCTGGAAAGCGATATCGTCGATGACGCCGATGATATTGCCGATTTCGCCTGATGATTTTTCGATCTCGCGCATGGCGGCAACCGCCTTGCGGACCACGATGCCGGATTTTTCCGCTCCGCTGCGGGCGCGCTGAACCAGATTGCCAGCGTCCTCAGCACCCCTTGCGCTATCACGCACCGTGGTGGTGACTTCTTCCAGTGCTGCGGCGGTTTCCTCAATGGAAGCAGCCTGCTGTTCGGTGCGGCGCGACAGGTCGTCGGCAGCAGAGAGCATTTCCGAAGCCCCGGCATTGATTGCAGCGGCATTCTCGCCAACTGCGCGCATGGCCTGCTGCAGCTTTTCGACAGCGCTGTTGAAGTCGATACGGATGGGGTCGATGTAGGAGGCGAACGGCGTTTCGATACGGTAGGCGAGATCGCCTTCCGCCAGAGCCGCAAGGCCCTTGCCAAGCTCGTCACGCGCAAGGGCGTTGGCGGCTTCGTCCTGGGCCTTCTCTTCCTCGTTGCGGCGGCGCTCGGTCTCGGTTGCGGATCGCATGCGCTCGGTTTCGCTGGCAAGGCGGGATTTTTCCAGTCCGGCTTCCTTGAAGACGAGAACTGCTTTCGCCATTTTGCCGACTTCATCCTTGCGGTCGAGAGCCGGAACTTCCGTCGTCATATCGCCGTCGGCAAGCCTGCTCATAGCCGCCGTCATACCGACGATCGGCGTGACGATGGAGCGCGACAGGGCCCAGATGAGGGCCACGGCCAGAAGACCGGCAACCGCGCCGCCACCCAGAAGTGCAAGCTTGAGGTTGAGTGCGGCAGCGTCCTGCTGTGCGGCGTAGCTTGCCGACAAGCCGTTCAGCTGGTCCTTGATCTTGGCGGCGGAGGCGCGGAAACCGTCGAGCTGACCCTTGGCCTGATTGCGACCGATCTCGATGATTTCGGAAATCGGTGCTTCGGTCGTCTTGCGGGCGGCAAGCTGCGGTTCCGCCAGTTCCTTGAAGAACACGGTGGCGGATGCCTGCATGTCATCGATGGATTTCAGAATGTCCGGCTGGCCGGCGGCAAGCGCACGGGCTTCACCAAGCTTCTTCAGCATTATATCGCGCTGGGCGAAAACATCGTTGTAGGTGCTGTCGCTGCGAAACAGCAGAAAGCCGCGCTGGTTGACGGCCTGTTCCAGCATGGCGGCCGTTGCACCGTCAACCGCATGCAGGATGTTGTTGGCCTTGTTGTTCTGGATCGTGACGTGCTCGCTCCCCAGCGTCTGCCAGAAGACCACCGCCGAGGCGAGCAGGCAAACGCCCATCAAGACGCAGAAGGTGACAATGAGCTTAATGTTGATGGGGAAATTTTTTAGCGACATCGCAAACTCTCTCGGCGACCTGATGCCACGGAGCAAGCGTCTGCGCTGCAACGGTCGCAATTTTGGGAATGGGAGGAGATGCCGTCATGGCAGGTTCCGACTGGCCGCACGGGCCTTGCAGACAAAGTGCAATACAAGCCTTTATATTGGATTAATCGCATATGCTGTTTAACGACCACGAAACGACCCTGCGCTGCGGCAAATGGTGCCGTTGCGAAGCCTTGCGCGCGATAAATCGCTTGCATCTGCGGGGTTTGGCGGTCATTGACACGGGACCATGTCCAAAACACCTGAAAATGAACGGCTTGACCAGCTTCTTGTTTCGCTCGGCCACTTTGCCAGCCGCTCGCGTGCGCGCGATGCGATTGCGCGCGGCACCGTGAGAGTCAACGGGAAAACGGCCACAAAGCCCAGCCAAACCGTTGCCGGAAACGTCAAGATCGCCATTACCGATCCGGCGCAAGCCTATGTTTCCCGCGCCGCCCTCAAGCTCACCGCCGCGCTCGATCACTTCGGGCTCGATCCGAAGGGCCATGAATGCCTCGACGTCGGCGCCTCCACCGGCGGCTTCACCGAGGTATTGCTTCATCGCGGCGCAAAACACGTCACCTCCATCGATGTCGGCCACGGGCAGATGCATCCACGGATCGAGAACGATCCGCGCGTGACCAATCTGGAAGGGCTGAATGCGCGCTTCCTGACAACCGACGACATTGATGACCGGTCCGTGGACTTCATCGTCTCCGACGTGTCCTTCATCTCCATAAAGCTCGCCCTTGCCCCGGCACTCGCACTTGCCGCCTCCGGCGCGCACGCGGTTCTGCTGGTCAAGCCGCAATTCGAGGCAGGCCGTGATGCCATCAGCAAGGCCGGGCTGTTGAAAGAGCCGGAAACGGCGCCTGCCGTTGCTGCCGAACTGGAACGCTGGCTCGTTGAAGACATGGGCTGGAAGAGCCTCGGTCTCATCCCCTCGCCGATTTCCGGCGGCGATGGCAATATCGAATTTCTTCTCGGAGGCGAAAAGCCATGAGCACGCAGACCGTCAGTATCAAGAGCCTTGGCGCCCAGGGCGACGGCATTGCGCACTGTCCCGACGGCCCGGTCTATGTGCCCTTCGCCCTGCCCGGCGAAACGGTGGCGATCGCCAAGGTCAAGGATACCGGCACCATCATCTCGATTGCTGAAGCCTCCGCGGATCGCCGCGAACCCGTGTGCCGCCACTTCGGCCCCGAGGGCGTTAACGGCACCTGCGGCGGCTGTTCGCTGCAGCACTTTGCCGACCAGCCCTACCACGCCTTCAAGCGGGAGCTGGTGGTTTCGGCGCTGAGATCGAAAGGCCTGACGCCGCCAGTAGACGATCTCGTCATCTGTCGCCCCGGCGAGCGCCGCCGCGCGGTGTTTGCCGCCCGCAAGACGGAAAAGGGCCTGCTGCTCGGCTTCAACCAGGCAAACAGCCATCACATCGTCGCCATCGAGGAATGTCCCGTCACCTCGCCCGGTATCGTCGCGCGGCTGGACGCCGTGCGGGCAATCGGCCTTTCCCTTGCGTCGAATGCAGAACCGTTCCGCATGACCGTTCTTGAAACGCTTTCGGGCCTCGACATTTCCGTCGAAGGCATCAAATCCGTCGGCGACAAACAGCGGCGCACATTGACGGAAACGGTGCTGGCCATGCGTGGCATCGCCCGTGTCGCGCTATCAGGCGAAATCCTGATCGAACCGCAAAAGCCGATCATCGAATTCGGCGGCATTCCGGTTTCCCCACCGGCCGGCGGTTTCACGCAGGCAACCAAACAGGCCGAAGACGCCATGGCGGAACTGGTGCTTGCCCATGTTGGCAAATCCAAACGCATCGCCGATCTCTTCTGCGGTTCCGGCACGTTTGCGCTGCGGCTTGCGCGCGTCGGCCGCGTGCATGCGGTTGAGGCAGAGGACAAGCCGCTGAAAGCGCTCGATTTCGCCGCGCGCAACACGCAGGGCCTGAAACCCGTCAGCATCGAAAAGCGTGATCTTTTCCGCCGGCCGTTGATGACGAGCGAAATGAAGAATTACGATGCCGTTGTGTTCGATCCGCCGCGCGCCGGTGCGGAAGTTCAGTGCAAGGAACTTGCGCGCAGCGCGGTGAAGAAAATCGTAGCCGTCAGCTGCAATCCGCTGACACTTGCGCGCGACCTCGCCATTCTGGTGGAGGGCGGCTATCGCGTCACGCGCGTCACGCCGGTCGACCAGTTCTTGTGGTCGCCGCATGTGGAAGCGGTGGCGACGCTGGAGAAATAATCACCAGGCGGTGTCGACCGTGCCGTTGCCGACCACGCCCGAGCAACGGCAGGCGCCGCCAACGCGGCCCTGTTCGATGGGGCAGACATAGGGCCGACGACGATTGGCGCTGTCCGGTGGAGTGATGACGCAAACGAAACGCGCGCGGCGCTGGCGATCGCGGGAATTGCCGGAGTAATAATTCGGGCTGTCGTCTTGCGTGGACTGCGCCAAAATGACGTTATTGCTCGAACCCGGCAAAGGCACGGTCGCCGCTGCATCTGCGACAGTCGCAGCGGAGAGGAGGACGGTCAGGGCGAAAACAAAGTGACGCATGGCGGGTGGCCTTCGAAGGATGACGTTGCGTTATCTAACCCAAGCCATATTACCCGGTTCCTTAACCGCAAGGAATTCCTGCCGGAACGCTTAACGCCGCATGAATGCCTCGAAAGCGGCCCGCGCCTCGGCACTCTGCAATTGCGCGGTGAAATGGCGGGCTTCCTCATCGATGCGGGCCAGCACATCTGCCGGATTGCCGCGCACGAGATCGCGGGCAATCTTCAGCGCCTGCTGCGGCTTGGCGGCAAGCCGCGTGGCAAGCGCCAGCGTTTCGCTTTCGACATGTTCCGGCGCCACGACTTTCCAGATCATTCCGGCCTGCAAGGCCTGTTCGGCGGTAAAACCTTCGCCCATGGCCAGCAGGGCAAAGGCGCGCTGATGGCCGATGAGCTTTGGCGCAAGCAGGCTGGACGCAGCTTCCGGCACCAGCGCCAGATCCACAAACGGCGTCTTGAACAGGCTGCGGTTGGAGGCAACGGTCAGATCGCAATGCAGGTTCAGCGTCGTGCCGATGCCGATGGCCAACCCATCGACGCCCGAAACCAGCGGCTTTTCGAAGGTTGCCAGCGCCTTCAGAAGATCGAGCACCGCGAGCTTGCCCTTTGCGCCAGACATGGCGAAGGCAAGAAAATCGGCCATGTCATTGCCGGCGGAAAAGCAGCCTTCCGTACCCAGAAACGCGACGACATGGATATCCGGGTCTGCATTAGCGGCCTTCAGAGCCTCTGCCATGCGCAGATACATTGCATCGGTGATGGCATTTTTCTTTTCCGGCCGGTTGAAGCGGATGGTCATAACGTCAGGCGCATGACTGACCCGCTCGACGAGAATATGGTCGTCCGACATGGTTTTCTCCTTAACCCAGAACGGCGCGGGCGGCGGCAAGGCTTGCTGCACCGGCAATGACGCGATCCCTCAGCGCTGCCGTTTCCGCCAGCAGGTTTTCCGCCGCAAACCGGCAGAGCGATGCGCGATGCGCTCTCTTGCCGTCATCCACCTGGGCCAGGGCGCCCTTGGCAAGATAGGCTCCGGTGAGCGCCAGCCCGAAGAGGCGCTGATAGGGCGTGGCACCGGCGAGCGCGGTTTCGGTTTCGCCCGCTTTCAGGCGTTCCAGCAACCAGTCGGTCGCCGTTTCGAGATCGGTGAGACTCGTTTCGAGATAACGGGCAGTCTCGCCGAGATCGGTGCGGTTCGAGGCAGCAGTTCGGGCGACGATTTCACGCAATTCTGCGATGAAACCGCGCACCTGTGCGCCATTGGAAAGCGGCAGCTTGCGCACCACAAGGTCGATCGCCTGAATGCCGTTGGTGCCTTCGTAGATCGGCGCGATGCGGGCATCGCGCAGGTAACGCGCCGCACCGGTTTCCTCGATGAAGCCCATGCCGCCATGCACCTGAATGCCCATGGAAGCGACATCGACACCGGCATCGGTGGAGAAGGACTTGGCGATTGGCGTTAAAAGAGCAGCGCGCTCCTGCCAGTGGGCGCGCTCAGCCACGTCCTCGGCGGCATGCGCCATATCGATGGCGTGGGCGCAGTTGAAGGAGATGGCGCGCGCACCTTGCGTAAGCGCTTTCATCGTCAACAGCGTGCGGGCGATATCGGGATGCTCGATGATAGGGCTCATGCCCGAACCCTGCCAGCCGGGCGCCTTGCCCTGCGTGCGTTCCCTGGCGTATTCGATTGCCTTCTGTGTCGCCGCCTCGCAGATCGCCACGCCCTGCATGCCAACGGCAAGGCGGGCGTTGTTCATCATGGTGAACATGCAGGCGAGACCCTTGTTCTCCTCGCCGATCAGCCAGCCCAAGGCACCCTTCTCTTCGCCAAACTTTCCGTCCCCGAAGATCATCGTGCAGGTGGGCGAACCGTGAATGCCGAGCTTGTGCTCCAGCGAATGGCAGAAGACGTCGTTGCGACTGCCCGGCGTGCCGTCGTCTTCGGGCAGGAATTTCGGCACGAGGAACAGCGAAATTCCGCGCGTGCCGGCCGGCGCATCCGGCAGGCGGGCAAGAACGAGGTGGATGATATTGTCCGCGGCGTCATGTTCGCCCCAGGTGATGAAAATCTTCTGCCCGAAAATGCGGTAGGTGCCGTCACCATTACGCTCGGCACGGGTTTTCAGCACGCCAAGGTCCGATCCCGCATGCGGTTCGGTGAGGTTCATCGTGCCGGTCCATTCGCCGGAGACGAGTTTGGGAAGATAGATGCGCTTCAGGTCGTTGCTACCGTGGGCAACGAGAGCTTCCACCGCGCCCATGGTGAGCGTCGGCGCAAGCGCGAAAGCCATGGAACCGGAATTCCACATTTCGAGTGCGGCGACATTCAGCATATGCGGCAGGTTCTGGCCGCCGAATTCTTCCGGTGCGGTGAGGCTGTTCCAGCCGGCCTCAGCCCAGCGCCGGTAAAGATCGGCCCAGCCGTCCGGCGTTGAGACCTTGCCGTCGCTCAGCCGCGCGCCCTGTCGGTCGCCTATATCGGCAAGCGGCGCGACCTGCTCGGTGGCGAAACGGCCGGCCTCTTGTAATATGGCATCGACCACATCTTCACCGAGGTCTCCCAGAGCACCTCTGGACAACGCGTCTTGCAGACCCGCCACATGTTTGAGTGTAAAGGCGATATCATCCACCGGCGCGGTATACATGCTGCCTCCTCCCGAAGCTCTTGCCTATCGTGCTGTTGCTTTCGGGCTAAATGATTTTTACGTAAACGTCAATTTGAAAATTCCCGCCTTTTAAGCGGGATTGTTATAAAACTGTCATATGAATTTGCTCAGCATGCGCTGACAGGTGCCGTGCCACGGCTGCCGTTTCCGTCTTGGGGCGACGGACGCCTCCCCTCCCATTCCGCCGGTCAGGACTGCCACGATGGATCTCATAACGCCCGCTATCCCCGGCCTTGTCTGGGCCTATCAATTCCACCCCGGAACGGCGCCATGCCGGCGGCTTGCGCCCGATGCGGGCTTTGGCGAGATGGCGCAATGCGAGGGCTTCTTCTGGCTGCACCTCAATCTCGCGGATCAGCGGGTGGCGGGCTTTCTCGAAACGATCGATGGTCTCGATCCGGCAGCGCTGGCAAGCCTCACCACCCATGAAACCCATCCGTCCATCACGGTGGATGAAAAGTCACTTTATGGGACGCTGGTCGATTTCCAGCGCGAGTTCGATCAGGAAACGCGTGATTTCGGTTGGCTGCATTTCGCGGTCAGCGACCGTTTCATCATTACCACCCGTCTGCAACCGTTGCGCTCAGTGGACCGGCTGAAAGCGGCAGTCGACAAGAATTCCAACCGCTACCTCACGCCGGCCCATGTCTTCGAAGGCCTCGTCGCGGAATTCCAGCGTTCGCTGATCAGCCTGGTGATGGAAACGACCGAAGAGCTGAACGCCATCGAGGACCTGGTCTATGACAGCGAAAACCGCGACGAGCGGCGGCGGCTTGCGCCGCTCAGGCGCACGGTCGTTCGCCTCCACCGGCATCTGCGCACGGTGCTCACCCTGATGCGGCGGGCGTCTGCCGCCGATGAGGACGAGATGCCTGACGGTTTCGAGGATGTCGCCTCGCGGCTGATGGGCCGCCTCGAGGCCGTCGATCACGATGTCTACGCCCTACAGGAACGCGCAAGGCTGCTGCATGAGGAAATCGATTCCAAGCTCTCGTCCGAAACCAACCGGCATCTTTATATCCTGTCGCTGATGACGGCATTCCTGCTGCCGCCATCGCTGGTCACCGGCTTCTTCGGCATGAACACGGATGAGTTGCCATTTACGGTCGGCACAGGCGGCACGATGGCGGCCAGCATCTTCATCGTGATTTCGGTTATGCTTGCCTGGTTCGTGCTGAAGCGGGCGCGCATTCTGTGAAAACAAAAAGCCGCCCGTATCCGGGCGGCTCGTAATAACTATCAGGCTGGTCAATCGCTACTCCGTCTTGCCGGATGAAGGCCTGAGTGACGGAGTAGTGCTATCAGCTGTAAGGCGAATAGCAGGGCTGGCGTGGGCCATTGTAGGGCTGGAACGTGTTGCTATAGGCATCGTAGGACCGATACCGGCCATAGCACCAGTTCACATGCGCCTGGCTCATGCCGGCACGACGGACCGGACGATATTCGCGGTAGACCGGACGCGGGCGATATTCCGGAACCGGACGGTAGACTTCGCGCGGCTGCGACAGTGCGCCGCCGATGATCGCGCCCGTCGCAAAGGCTGCGAGCGGGAACCAATAACCGTCGTGGTGACGATAACCCGGGCGGTAGTCGCGATAACCGCGATGGCCGCCGTACCAGCCGCGGCGCTCGCCGCCCCAGCCGCCACGATTGTCACGATCGCGCCAGTATTGCACATTGACGACATTCTTGCCGGCATCGTTACCCAGGGTCTCGACACTCTTCGGCGCCATCAGCAATGGCATTGCCTCAGCGGGAACAATCGCTCCTGCAACCACGATTGCAGAAAGACCGACAGCCAGGATATTCTTCACATAGCTTCTCATCTGACTTCCTCCATTCACGACGGTCGACAGGCCGTTGCACGTGAATAATAACACCTTTTTCTTTTTATCCAGCCAGTTTGTCGGTGCTGGCTGGAACATCACAGGTTGCAGGCTAGGCGCTTTCGCCTGAACCCAGCATTAACGGCGTTGTCACGCTTCGGTTACCGAAACTCGGCACTCGAAAGCAAAAGCCCGGATCGGATCCGGGCTTTCGAAAGGCGTGCTTAACGGCTGTATGGAGATACGCATACACGACGCGGACCGCTGTTCGGCTGGTAGCTGTTATCGTAGGCGCGGTAAGAGCGCCAACGGTTCTGGCACCAGGCAACATGGCTGCCGCCATAAGCCGGTCTCGGCTGCGCCATGGCACCGCCAATGATTGCGCCAGTGGCGAAGGCCGCCAGCGGGAACCACATTCCGTTGTGATAGCGGTAACCCGGACGGCGGTCGCGATAGCCGCGATGGCCGTTATAATATCCGTCCCGCGACGGGCGCGGACGATACATGCGGTCGCCGTATCTGCGGTCACCTCGGCGGTCCCATTCACGATACTGCACCGGCACTACATTCTCGGTTGAGATTGCCGGCTTCGCCATCGGAACAGGCGCCTGGAACGCCTGCGACGGCGTGAAGCTTGTCAGGAACAGGACAACCGCCGTAGCGACGCTCGTCGTGCGGAAATTCATCATGATCTTTCCTCCGTTTGCTGTAGCGCGTTGAACCGCGCTTTCTAACTACTCGGTCTTGTCGGAGGTAGGGGCAGCCCCATTGAAACACCCGAAAAGAATTCGATGACGTGCAAACGAGTTTTAAGACCTTTGGTTCCGGTTCAAAAATAGATTCCCGCATAAGACGCAGGATTTCGTGCGCTCAGGCTTCCACCTTCACGTCGGTCAAGGGCCGCGAGCAGCAGGCGAGAATATAGCCTTCATCGATTTCGTCATCGAGAATGCCGCCATTGTGGTTCATCTCCACCTCGCCGGAGAGCTTCAGCACCCGGCAGGTGCCGCAAATTCCCGATTCGCAGGCGGCACCGATGCGCACACCGGCGGCGCGCGCCGTCATCAGAACGGTCTGGCCGGGCTGGCACGGCACTTCCTTGCCGGAAAGCGTAAACCCCACCATCGAGAGTGCTTCGCCATCCGCCACGGTGTGAATACTCTCGCCCACAGCAACCGGGGCGGCTGGCGAAAAGCTTTCCTGGTGGTAACGGCTCATGTCGAAACCGGAAGCATCCAGCATGGAGCGGATGGCGGCCATGAAAGGCTCCGGTCCACAACAGAACACCGTGCGATCCATGAAATCAGGCGACAGAAGCGCAATCTTGGCCTTGTCGACCATGCCCTTCAAGCCAGACCAGAGATCCGTGCGGCCGCAATTTTCCACGATGAAACCGAGCGACAGTTTCGGCATGAAGCGGGCAAGATATTCCAGCTCGTGACGGAACACGATATCGGATGGCGAGCGCGAGCAATTGATGAAGGCGATATCACTCTGCGGCGCGCGGTCGCTCATGTCGCGCACCATCGACATCATCGGCGTCACGCCGGAGCCGGCCGAGATGAACAGGTATTTGTCGCCGGGATGCCGGACATAAGAGAAATCGCCGAGCGGGCCGAGTGCCCGGATTTTCATGCCGGGCTTCAGATTGTCGAACATCCAGCGCGTGCCGATGCTGGTGGCCTGCGCCTTGACCGTGACCGACAGCGCATAGGGCCGCGACGGGCTGGAGGACAATGTGTAGGTGCGGTAGAGCGGCTCCTTGCCTACCGGCAACTCCAGCGTCACGAACTGGCCCGGCAGGTAACGGAACCAGTTCTGATCCTCCGACCGGAACAGGAATGTCATCACGTCAGGCGTCTCGGGCGTCACCGAAATGCATTCCAGCAGGTGAAGCTTGTCGCTCCACGGCTTCATCTCGTCTATGTGCTTGTAGGTCACAGCCATATTCATCTTCGCGTTACGCTACTGCCGAAAGGCGGGCCTTGTCGCCCGACAGCCGGTCAACCATGAAATCGGCATACCAGTTGACGAACTGCATCACGCCGCCCTCGTCTTCCATGGAATAGGGGCCGGGCTGGTAAGCGGGCGAACGGATGCCGAAGGCGTTTTCCTCAACGATGCGGCGGTCCTGATCGTTGGTTTCGTTCCAGACGTGCGTGAGGTCCTCGAGATCGTAATCCACGCCTTCAACCGCATCCTTGTTCACCAGCCATTTGGTAGTGACCATGGTCTCATTGGCGTTGAGCGGCAGCACGCGGAAGGAAATGGTGTGGTCGCCGAGGAAGTGGTTCCAGGTCGTCGGATAATGGAACAGAAGCAGCGCGCCGATATGGCTGATGCTGACATCATCGGAAAGCGGCCGGCGCACGGCGCGTTTTCCCGACATGGTGTAGCTTTCCGCCTCGCCGATCAGCGGCATGCGGGCAACACGGAACTGGCCTTTCGGATCGATCTTGAAGCGGCTCGGCAGGCCGGCAGCCTCGCAGCGCGCCCAGTGGCCACCGATCTCGGGATCGCTTGCACCACCGTCCGTACCCGTAACGCTCGGGTTTTCAGGATAGGTGCGGCAGAGTTCCGGATGGTTGGCGGCGCAATGGTAGCACTCGCGGTTGTTTTCCCAGACGAGCTTCCAGTTACCCTTTTCGATGATCGTGCTTTCATGCGCGACCTTGGCTTCCCAGATGCGATGCGGCGCCATGTAGCTTTCGACCTCGGCGCGCATCGGCGCGAAGTCGGCGGGCTGGTCTGCCAGGCAGATGAAGACGTAACCGGCAACGGTTTCGCAGTGGACCGGCTTCAGGCCGAATTCAGCCTTGTCGAAATCATCGCCCATATGGCGGGCAAACAGCAGCTTGCCGTCCAGATCGTAGGTCCACTGGTGATAGGGACAGACGAGGCGTGCGGACTGGCCCTTATGAGAAGAGCATACGCGGGAACCGCGATGGCGACAGGAATTATGGAGGGCGCGAATCTGTCCATCGCGACCGCGAATGATGACGACGGAATAGGCGCCGACCTGAACGGTGATGTAGTTACCGGCCTTCGGCACTTCGCAATCATGGCCGACAAACAGCCAGTCGCGGTACCAGATGGTTTCCATGTCCAGATTGAAATAATCCGGGTCCGTGTAGAAAGACTGTTCCAGGCTGAAGCCTTCGCGGCGGTTCTTCAGCTGACGCAGTACGGTATCACGCAATTCCATGGCCAAATCCTCGATCAAACCGCCCTGCCCCACACCATTTATCGGACTGCGGAAGTGTGATCCCATCTAAACATCAGCGTTCATTTGCGGTAGCGCAGACAGCGACATCGGCTTCCGCATTGGCGACAAATTGCGACATGCGCCAATGGCCGTTGCACGCCATTCCGCTGCGAAATCCGGCAGCTATTCCCCGCCGGAAACCACGTCGCAATATGACGCATGATGTCGCGCGGCTCCCTCTCTACCCGTTAAAAAACGGGGGTTGTGGCGCAACGGAGTTTTAACATGCCCTAAACTATATTGCCTGATCGACAACAACGAGGGCGTTCCGGGTGGAGAAGGCGACACGCATACGTTATTTCGATGCCGGCAAACATTCGGTCACGCCGATACGTTCAAAGACCGCGCATTCGGATTTCCTGCGAACCGGGCGCATCAGCCGCTACGAAGAACGCTGGCTGCCGAGGGAACGCGTCTATTACAGCCATGAAGAAGTGGCGGCAATGACCGGGCGCAAGCTCGAGGCTGCTGCCGACGCCACCCATAGCCGTCTCAATGGCTTTCACCAGTCCATCCGTTTTCCCAAGATGGTTTTCCACCATCTGCTGGATGAGCGGCCGCATCTCGGCTATTGCCATGTCACGGCAGCGAAAACCAGTTTCGACGCCGAGCGTCATGTGCTCTGGTCATTCTATTTCGCGAATTTCTTCGCCGAGTTGAGCGGGGCCGAGAACTTCTTCGAAAACATCGATGCGCGCTATTCGCGGATGTATTTCGCAGTCGCCATCAACGCGCTTCCAAACAAGAACGTCGCCATCGATACCTCCTTCCATCGCGGCGGCCTGCTGTTCCAGACCCACGACCCGCGCGTAGCGCTCAAAAACGTGCTTATGCTCGGCGCCCGCTCGGACGAGATGCGCAAGATCATCAAGGCAATATAAAAGCCACGATAGCGCTTTCCATAAGGCCCTGAAATACGCTATTGACGCCCTGAAAGGCAGCATCATGGCGCGTCACATCGATATCGAAAACGAGCGGGAAACCGCCTTGCAGGCGGCCGTCGAGGAGCTTTCCCGCGGCCAGCCAATCGCCCTGCCCACGGAAACCGTCTACGGCCTTGCTGCGGACGCCACCGATCCGGCGGCCATTACCCGCATTTACGAAACGAAAGGCAGGCCACAGTTCAATCCACTGATCTGCCATATGGCCGATATCGCCATGGCCGAACGTTATGCGGTTTTCGATCCCGTGTCGCGACGCCTCGCCGAAGCCTTCTGGCCCGGCCCGTTGACGCTGGTTCTGCCACTGAAACCGGCAAGCGGCATCCACTCACTCGCAACGGCCGGGCTCGATACCGTCGGCATTCGCGTTCCGCAGGGTTTCGCCGGTGATCTGATCCGCCGGTTCGACAAACCTCTTGCTGCGCCCAGTGCCAATAGTTCAGGCAAGATCAGCCCCACTAGTGCCGCCCATGTCGAGGCTGATCTCGGTAACAGGATCAACCTCATTCTTGATGGCGGCGCTGCCTCCGTCGGTGTCGAATCCACCATCGTCAAAGTGGAAGACGACGGGCGGGTGCGGCTGCTTCGTCCCGGCGGCATCGTCACCGAGGAGATCGAGCGCATCACCGGCACCCAGCTCGAACGGCCGGAAAAGGCATCAGCCGCCATCGAGGCACCCGGAATGCTCGCCTCGCATTATGCGCCCGGTGCAGCTGTTCGCCTCGACGCGAAGTCCGTTTCTTCCTACGAGGCACTGATCCGGTTCGGCGGCATCGCGGTTGAGGGACAAGAGACGGCCCGTACCGTTCTCGACCTCAGCCCTTCCGGCGACCTTGCCGAGGCGGCCGCCAATCTGTTCGATTATCTCAAAGCAGCCGATGCGAGCGGTGCCGCGACAATCGCGGTCACAACCATTCCCGCTCGCGGTCTTGGAGAGGCGATCAATGACCGCCTTTCCCGCGCCGCCGCGCCGCGAGGCTGACGGTACTTCACCATTTCGCCCACCGTTTCAAATGACAGCGAGACGCCAATGACAATCGCAGCCCCCTCCTCCGACATCCTCGACCGCTTCACTGCCATTGTCGGCGAAAAAAACGCGGTGCGCGACGCTGTGGAAATGGCGCCGCGTCTTGTGGAAAATCGCGGGCTTTACCATGGTGCGTCACCGCTGCTGCTCAAGCCCGGCACTGCCGAGGAGGTTGCAGCCATCCTGAAGCTCGCCAGCGAGACCGGCACGCCCATCGTGCCGCAGACCGGCAATACTGGCCTTGTGGGTGGCCAGACGCCGCGTGCTGACGGAACCGACATCATCCTCTCGCTCGAGCGCATGAACCGTATCCGCGACATCGATCCGGTCGCCAACACCATCGTTGCGGATGCCGGTTGCATTCTCGACGACATTCACAAGGCCGCATCGACCGTGGAGCGGATGTTCCCGCTGTCGCTCGGTTCGCAGGGCTCGTGCCGCATCGGCGGTAATCTGGCCACCAATGCCGGCGGCACGGCAGTTCTCGCTTATGGCAATATGCGCCAGCTTTGCCTGGGGCTTGAAGTGGTGCTGCCAACAGGTGAAATCTGGGACGGGCTTCGCCGGCTGAAAAAGGACAATACGGGTTACGATCTGCGCGATCTCTTCATCGGTTCGGAAGGCACGCTCGGCGTTATCACCGGTGCGGTGCTGAAGCTTTTCCCCGTGCCGCTCGGCCATCAGGTGGGTTTTGCCGGTCTTCGATCCACTGAGGACGCGTTGAAGCTGTTCGAAATGGCCTCGAACCTCTGCGGCACAGCGCTGACCGGTTTTGAGCTGATGCCGCGCATCGGCGTGGAATTCACCGCCAAACATATTCCCGGCGTGCGCGATCCGCTACAAACGCCGCATGACTGGTACGCGCTCATCGATATCTCCACCTCCGATTCGGCTGAGACGGCTGAAACAATGATGCAATCGCTGCTGGAGCGCGGTTTTTCGGCCGGGCTGGTCGAGGATGCGGTGATCGCTTCATCGGAAGCGCAGCGTCAGGCGCTCTGGCATATGCGCGAAAGCATGTCGGATGCGCAAAAGCCGGAAGGCGGCTCTATCAAACACGACGTTTCCGTTCCGGTGTCGAAGATACCGGAATTCATGGCAACGGCGGAAAAGGCCGTTCTTGCCGCCATTCCCGGCGCCCGCGTCTGCGCCTTCGGCCATCTGGGCGATGGCAACATCCACTACAATATTTCCCAGCCGGTTGGTGCGGACAAAGCTGAATTCATCGGTCGCTGGCGGGATATGAACGAGATCGTGCACGGCATCGTGCTGTCGCTCGGCGGCTCGATTTCGGCCGAACATGGCATCGGCCAGTTGAAGCGCGACGAGCTGGCCGCGATCAGGCCTGGCATTGAAATGGACCTGATGCGACGCATCAAACACGCCTTTGACCCCGCGGACATCATGAACCCCGGCAAGGTGATCACCGCCCGCTAGGGATAGCAGCTTCATCATCGTTGCAGATTAGTTGGAAGTTCTCGCCGTCCAGGCGGGAACCAGTTCCGCATTCAGGCGGCGCGGCTTTTGCGCGTGCACGAGCTGTGTCAGGCCCATGCCGGATTTTGCGATCGCCACCGCATGTTTCTTCGGCATCAGGTAGCCGCATTCCAGGGGAGGACGGCGGCGCACTATCCGGCTGAAAAAGGGCCGCTTGTGATACCGGGACGGCGAGAAACGCGCGGGCTCGGCACAGACAGCCACATATTCGAGAATCTCTTCGATCCAGCCGCTCTGCGGACGCGCACCCGGTTCGACCAGCAGGATCCAATGCCCGCGCGCCGAGCGCATGACATCCTCAATATCCCACTGCGCATAAAAACGGCAGCCAGCGGCATCGGCGACGCGCGACGATCCATCGCGCGAACCGTGATCGAGGATCACAACGTCGCTTACCAGCCCTTCCACGGCCCCGGTTACAAGCGCAGACAGCGTATGCGCCAGTTCCGGTTCCTGATCCCGGCATTCCATTATGACTGTCAACATATGCATAGCTCTAACGCATCGCACAATAAATTGCCACTGCACTGGATGTCAGAAAATCCGCGACCGTTCAGGCTTAACTCCAGCCCACCTTCAGGTGGGATTGATAGAAACAGGACCCCGGTGGCGGGTCGGCCAGCTATCGATTTTGCATTTTTTGTTCTTGTAATGTTCTCCTTTCTGCGGTAGGAATTTAATCATTCGAAGAGGCAATGAAACGCCGGTTCGAGTGGAAACGGTTTAGGGCGTTGGCTTGCCTTGAGAGGCGTGCGGCACCCTGGGAGCATCCAGATGAGAGACCATACGCTTTCGGAGCAGGCTGCTTTCCAGCCGAGCCATACGCCTGACATTGCCAATGCGTTGGCCGATGCGTCGGGCCTGCGCATCGAGATCGACCGTCGTCGCGGGCGTGGTGCCGGACTTAACCCGGGCGGGCGCTTTGAGGCCCTGCAGCGGGAGGTTTTCGACGATGGCTGGCAGACCCTCGAGGAGCTGCCGGAGTTCCGCACCGAAGTGCAGGTGGAAAAGCCGCGCAGCATCATCAGCCGCAACGAATCGCCTGACATCCCTTTCGACCGTTCCATCAATCCCTATCGCGGCTGCGAACATGGCTGCATCTACTGTTTCGCCCGTCCGACGCACAGCTATATGGGGCTTTCTGCGGGGCTGGATTTCGAGGCGAAGCTTTTCGCCAAGCCGGATGCGGCAAAACTGCTCGAAAGGGAGCTGGCGAAGCCCGGCTACAAGCCGCGCGTCATTGCCATCGGCACCAATACCGACCCCTATCAGCCGATCGAGCGCGAATGGCGGATCATGCGGCAGATACTGGAAGTGCTGGCAAAGGCCGACCATCCCGTCGCCATCGTCACCAAATCGGCCCTGATCAAGCGGGATATCGATATTCTCGCGCCCATGGCCAAGAAGGGTCTAGTCAAGGTTGGTATTTCCGTGACGACGCTGGACCGCAAGCTGGCACGCAGCATGGAACCGCGCGCCGCCACGCCCGAAAAGCGGCTGGAAGCGGTCAAGGCGCTGACGGATGCCGGAATTCCCGTGGCGGTGATGATGGCACCTGTCATTCCCGCACTCAACGATCATGAGATCGAACGAATTCTCGAAGCCGGCAAGGCCGCTGGCGCAACGGAGGCCTCCTACGTGCTGCTGCGCCTGCCGCTGGAGGTCAGCCCGCTCTTCCGCGACTGGCTGCTGCGCAACTATCCGGACCGCTACCGGCATGTCATGTCGCTGGTGCGCTCCATGCGCGACGGCAAGGATTACGATGCGGAATTCGGAAAACGCATGAAGGGTGCTGGTCCCTATGCATGGCAGATCGGCAGGCGTTTCGAAATGGCGACGAAACGGCTTGGCCTCATCCGCCGTGGCATTCACCTGCGCGACGACATCTTCGTGCCGCCGGGAGGTGCCGGCGTGCAATTGTCGCTGCTTTGAAAATATGAGGCCCGCTTGGCCGATCAAAGGCGCATTACGATGCGCGCAACGATACCCAGCGGTGCAGACCCATAAAGAGTGGCAGCCCTTTCCTGTTGACGGGGCCATGCTCTTGACGAAATGCCCGGCGGGTTTTCCCTGGCCCGTCGGACATCACCCCCGGAACCCGCCGCCTCGCGTGCGATCGTTTTTCCTCCGCCGCCCCGTTGGAGGATCAAAGGTCATGACGACCTAAGGGGCACGGTTGGCCACGCCCCTTGACCCGGCTGGCCGCGCCCGTCATCGCCCGCTTCCGGGGGCTTGCAGGAGATCGGGTGTGTGTGCAAGTTTCTGCCGCATGAAACGCCGCACCACACCCGATTCTCCTGCCCTCTTTGATCTCGCCGATACGGGCCCCGATTTCTCCTTCGAACTTGAAGCGAGGAAGAAGGGGCTTTGGCCCGTGGCCGGCACGGATGAGGCAGGCCGGGGGCCTCTCGCGGGACCAGTGGTTGCGGCAGCTGTCATTCTCGATCCCGACAATATTCCTGGTGGTCTTGACGATTCCAAGAAACTGACCAAGCTGAAACGGGAAAGCCTGTTTCTGCAAATCATGGAAACATCGATCGTTTCCGTCGCCTCCTCCGGCCCCGGCCTTATCGACACCATGAATATCCTGCGCGCCAGCCTCGACGCGATGCGTCGCGCCGTACTCGGCCTCGAAATCTCCCCGGCCCTCGTGCTGACAGATGGCCGCGACAAGCCGCCGGGCATCACCTGCGAGTCAAAGGCCGTCATCAAGGGCGATTCCCGCTCCCTCTCAATCGCCGCCGCTTCGATCATCGCCAAGGTGACCCGTGACCGGATGATGGAACGGGCCGGTGTAGTGCACAGCTCCTATGGTTTCGAAGGCCATGCGGGTTACGGCACACCAGCCCACCTGCGCGCCATAGAAAGCCATGGGCCCTGCCCGCTGCACCGGATGAGTTTCAGGCCGCTGAAGCAGGACTGATCGAAAACCACGATCCTGAAGCGGAGAATGCGGCCTCGCCCCGGATTTCAGCGCCCTGCCATGAGGTGACGATCTCCGTCTCCACTGGTAGAATTCTATCTCAATGCGTGGACTTGACGGGCTTTGGGAGAAGAGATTTGGATTTCATGAAACTGTTGAAGTCGCTCGAAGAACTTCTCTACGAGCTGGTTTCATGGCTCCTCTTCTATCCGCTCACAATGTGGCGATCGGTCGTCGCACCGCTCAGCATGATGCGCTACGCCGATAGCGAACTCGCGGATCGGCTCGAGGACCAGTATGACGACACACTGAGTCCGCCCCTCTTCCTCCTGATCACTCTGCTATTTTCGCAGGGGCTCTCCGCTTCCCTTCCGACCATTTACGATCCCGCATTGGCCGCCCGGGAGCTTGGTTCGGGTTCGAACCTGCTCATAGCGCGTGGCGTTATATTCGGGATTTATCCGCTGTGTATGGCCGTCACGCTTCTGCGGTGGAAACGGGTGAGGATCACCCGAAACTCCCTGCGTCCGCCGTTCTTCAGCCAATGTTACGTGGCTGCGCCGTTTACATTTGTCCTGGTTCTGGGCTTCGATTTTGCATCCATGCCTCTGGAACATGGCCTTACGTTCGGGCTCGCCATTATCGCGCTCGCCACGATCTGGTATGCGCTGGCTCAGATAAGATGGCTGATGCAGGATCTCGGCTTGGGCATCGCGAAAGCAGGCCTGGCTTTCAGTGGCGCATTTCTGGTTGCCACCGCGGCAGCTTTTGTACTGGCGGTGCTGATAGCGCTGGAGGCCAAGACAATCTATCCCGCGATCACTTAACGAGCCTCGACAAATTGGCAGCCACGAATTGCCGGCCAGCATCCAGTCCACAAAGCCGATGCTTTTTCTCCAAAGGTCGACAGATATCGATAGACACGCTGCAAGCCGGCACCACAGTGTGCAACCGCGAGTCTGCCAACACCGCCCCTGGCTGAGGCATAAAACAAAAAACCCCTCGCGGCGGGTGCCGGAGGGGTTTTGAATAGTCCGAGATGAACTTAGTTCAGCTTCGACTTCACCTCGCCAATGGTGTTGGCGAAAAGTTTGGCCTTTGCGGCAGCGGTGGTCTTTTCGGCAATGAGCTTCTCGGAAGCTGCAATGGCGATGTCCACGGCGGCGGCACGAACGGCGCCGATGGCGTCTTCTTCTGCCTGCTTGATCTTCTGTTCCGACAGGGCCGTGCGGCGGACGACGAATTCTTCCGTCTTCTGCTTGGCTTCGGCGGTCAGGGCGGCCGCTTCGCGTTCGGCAGCGGCAACGATGCCAGCTGCTTCAGCTTCGGCTTCCTTGCGCTTGCGCTGATATTCGGCCAGCAGGTGCTGTGCCTCTTCGCGCAGACGCTTGGCTTCGGCCAGTTCGTCCTGAATGTTCTGTGCGCGCTCGTCCAGAGACTTGGAGAGCATGCCCGGAACCTTGAGATAGGCGATCAGGACGAAGAAAAGGACAAGACCGACAAGAGCGAAAAATGATGCATCAAACGCCATATCAGGCTCCCTTCACAGTCGAAGCGGCTGCAATGGCGGCCTTGACGTCGGCATCCTTGACCTTGGCGCCAACCAGCTGGTCAACGATTGCGGTCGCGGTTTCCTCGGCAATGGCGCCGACATCCGCGAATGCCTGATCCCTGATACCCGCAATGCGCTTTTCGGCGGCGGCAAGCTTCTCGGCAAGTCCGGCTTCGATAGCGACGCGGTCGGCATCGGCTTTCGCCTTGGCGGCGTCACGTGCCGCGGAGCCTATCGAGCTTGCCTTGGCGCGGGCTGCCGCGAGTTCTTTTTCATAGGTTTCGACGGCAGCGTCGGCTTCACTTTTCAGCCGTGCCGCTTCATCGAGATCCTGTGCAATGCGCCCATGACGGTTTTCCAGAATGCCGCCGACGCGAGGAACGATGACCTTCTGCATGAGCAGGTAGAAAAGGCCGAACGTGATCGCCAGCCACAGGACCTGCGATGCATAAGTAGACTGGTCGAACGGCGGGAAAACGCCGGAAGCACCGTGTTCGGCGCCGTGCGCTACACCGGTTTCCGTGTGCGTGGCTTCCGGTTGCGGCTGGCCGACAGCCGGAGTTTCCGTATGCGTTTCACCTACGGTCGGTGCTGACTGGGCATAAGCCTCGGTCACGAACATGCTCACCTCCAGGGGGACTGCAAATGCGAAGGATCACGGCACGCAGTTTGCGCGAGCCGTGATCCAGACCTGATGCCGTTATTAGACAGCGAACAGGAGAAGGAGAGCTACGAGCAGCGAGAAGATGCCCAGAGCTTCCGTAACGGCGAAGCCGAATACCAGACGGCCGAACTGGCTGTCGGCAGCAGAGGGGTTGCGCAGTGCGCCGGAGAGGTAATCACCGAAGATACGGCCGAGTGCGAGGGACGTACCAGCCATGCCGAGGCATGCGAGACCTGCGCCGATGTACTTTGCTGCTTCCGCTTCCATGTGAGACTCCTTGAGATATTGGTTGTTGCGGCTATCTTTTGGCGCCCGTTGCCGGGGCCAGCGACTTTACTTCTCAGTGACCACCATGCACGGCGTCGTTCAGGTACATGCAAGTCAGTACCGCGAACACATAAGCCTGCAGGAAGGCAACGAGAAATTCGAGAGCGGTCATTGCGACCGTCATGATGAGAGGCAGGACTGCACCGCCGATACCGAGCGCGCCGAGCGCACCCATGGAGGCGACGAAGCCTGCGAAAACCTTGAGCGTGATGTGGCCAGCCAGCATGTTCGCGAAGAGACGAACGGAAAGGCTGATCGGACGCGACAGGAACGAAATCATTTCAATTGACGCGACAAGCGGCAATAGCGCCTTCGGCACGCCCGAAGGTGCGAAGATGCCGAAGAAATGCAGACCGTGCTTGTAGAAACCGTAAACGACGACCGTGCCAATGACGAGGCAGGCAAGCGCGAAGGTGACGATGATCTGGCTGGTGACCGTGAAGAAATACGGGAACATGCCGAGAAGGTTCGCAGTCAGCACGAACATGAACAGCGAGAATACGAATGGGAAGAACACCATGCCCTTCTTGCCGGCGCCTTCGCGCAGCATGGAGGCGATGAATTCATAGGACATTTCAGCAACGGACTGCATGCGGGTCGGGATCAGACCGCGGCTCGACGTTGCGAAATAAAGGAAACCGGAAGCGGCGGCCACGGTCGCGACCATGAAAAGCGACGCATTGGTGAAGGAAAAATCGACGCCGCCAATTTCGATCGGAATGATCGGCTGCACCAAGAACTGATGGGTCGGATCGTTTGCCACCGGCTGCCCTCTTTACCTGTCGCCGCTCATGGCGGCATCTCAACTGCAAGAAAAAACAGCTTAAACGCCGTCTTTTCCACCCTCGTCTCGCTTGTCGGCTCTCTCAAGCAGCGGCGGCTTTGCCACCGCGCCCGTGGAGCGCAACACATTCAATACACCTGCGCAGAAACCGAGAAGAAGAAGAACGATCATCCCCCACGGCGTCGTGCCGACAAAATAGTCCAGAAGATAACCCAGCATAGCGCCGACCACGATGGCCGAAATGAACTCCGATGAGAGCTTCACCGCCATCGCAAAGCCTTTCCGGCTTTCCGCGGCATTGGTCTCCGCCCTCACTTCCGCCTCATCCTCCGCCTTCACCTTTGCCAACTCTTCGGCAAGGCGCTTGCGACGCTCGTCCAGACTATCGTCACGGTTGCCAGTCATCTTAAAATCCCACCCATTTTCTCCGTTCCAGCCATGCCAGAACCCTTTGGAGTTGTAAACGGTGACGGATTAAGCCTGTTCCAGCCCGCTCTGAAGTCGCGCGCAACATAGTTTTAGGGGCTTCGCTAGTCAAGGCACTGGCGAAGCTTGTTTTTTCACAAATTAAATATTTAAAAACAAAGGCTTAACGCCAAATCGCCGTTTGTCGACGATGTTTCCCCCGGGAATCGGCATTTTTGACACGCAAATTGCGACAAATTGGCGGTGGTATCAGCTCCAGCCGCCACCATAGGTTCGATAAAAGACGTGCAAGCCAATCCTACCGACCTTCTTCATGGATTTTCCCCAGGCGGGACGAACATAGACGGCATGGTAGTGAGTCGCCGAGCCCACTTCCGTCAGCCAGATTTTGCCGGCGGTGGTTGCCATGGCCACTTCGCGCGCCATTTTCCAGTGACGTTCGGAATTCACCCGGTCCTTTATATTGTCGCAGGCGAAGGAGAACTGGCAGCGGTTGCGCCAGTCCTTGTTCTGATAAACCACACCGCAGATGGTTTTCGGATAAGCGGGGTTGCGCACGCGGTTAAGGATCACCTGTGCCACCGCCGCCTGTCCCTTGACCGATTCACCGCGCGCCTCGAAATAGATGCCGGATGCGAGGCATTGCTGTTCGGCTGCGGAAAACACGGCAGCGGGCAGCGGCGTTGCCGCCCATGCGTGATCGTCCGCGCCGATCAACGGCACGAAGCGGCCGGCCTCCGGCTTTTTCAGAATGGCGTCGAACGGCGATTCACGGGCGAAATCCGGTTCGGCCGGCGCGTAAGCCGTGGCGAGAATATCGGGAGTCCTGTTGGTGACGAGTTCCGCCAGCATCGGAGAGACGCTTTTGTCCGCCTTCTTTTCATCACGGCGGAAATAGAAGGAGGCAAGTTTGACGTCGCTGCCGCGTTTCGGTTTCACGAAAGCCGTGCGGTCCTTGCGCTTCAGCGGCTCTATATCCAGCATGCTGGTGCGTTCCAGCACGGAACCGGCGGTGAAGGCCTTTGGCGGCTGCATGATTTCGGTTGCGACGATGCGACCCTTCTTGGCAGCACGGTTGACGCGCTCGCTGTCGGGTGTCGTCTCGTCACCCTTCTTGTTGGTGACGAAAGCCACCTTGCGGCCATCGGGCAGGGTCATGCCGCTGCCATGCAACGCCGCCTCCCCTTCCGCATCGTTAAAGGTGAGCGAGGCATTATGGACAGAGCCTGCCGGAGACGCGGTCAGCACCATGCGCCATTGCTCGCCGCCATTGTCCAGCCCTGCCAGCAGGGAGGCCAAATCCGCGCGTGCGGCAATGGAAGGAAAGACGAGCCAGGCAGCAAGGCCGAAGACAACGGGTGAGGTCCATGCCTGAAGGGACGCAAAGGACCGACGACGCATTACTCTTTTCGAACGCAAAACCAGCACTCCGAACACCAGGAACCATATTTGTTACAGGTGTTCGAGAATCTCTTATTAACCTTGATGCTTGGTTAACGCCGCGCGCGGGCGCGGCTTCACGTTAATGTGTAACCACCTTCTAATAATCAGACGACGACGTGAGATCCGAGTTCCACCACGCGGTTGGCCGGAAGGCGGAAGTAGTCCGAGGGATCGGCGGCCGTTTCGGCAAGCGCAATGAACAGTCGATTCTGCCAGCCGGGCATGCCCGATTTCGGATCCGGCACCAGCTTGCGGCGACCGAGATAAAACGAGGTGGACATGATGTCGAACTTGTAACCCGTGCGCCTGAGGTAACCGAGCGCCTGGGTGACGTTCTGCGTTTCCATGAAGCCGAAATGCAGTTCGACTACGGCAAAACGATCGCTCAGCTTCGTCAATGTGTAACGATTTTCGGGGCGGACGCGCGGCTGGTCTTCCGTGCGGATCGTCAAAATCACGTTCTTGTCGTGCAGGACGTGGTTGTGCTTGAGATTGTGCAGCAATGCAGCGGGTGCGGCATCCGGATCGCCAGTCAGGAAAATCGCTGTGCCGGGCACGCGCACCGGCGCATGGGCGCTTTCCTTTTCCACCGAAGCCACGAAAGCCTTCAGCGGCACATCGCTGCGGCGGGTTTTGGCGAAAAGGATTTTCGAGCCGCGCTGCCAGGTAGTCATGATGATGGTGAAAGCGATTGCCAGCAACACCGGCACGTAGCCGCCATCATGTATCTTGAGCAGGTTTGCACCGAGGAAAATCAGTTCCAGCAGCAGAAGCGGCGCCAGCACGCCAATCGCCAGCCAGATGGACCATTGCCAGCGCTTGCGAACGAATTCGAAGAACATCATGCTGGTGACGACCATCGCGCCGGTAACGGAAATGCCGTAGGCGGTGGCCAGTGCATCCGAACTTTTGAAGGTGAGCACCAGTGCGACGACGCCGAACAGCAGGATGGTGTTGACGGCGGGAAGATAGATCTGCCCGGTATTGGTTTCCGAAGTGAAGAGGATTTCCATGCGCGGCAGATAGCCGAGATGGATCGCCTGACGCACGAGCGAGAACGCGCCTGTTATAACCGCCTGGCTGGCGATGATGGTGGCGGCGGTCGCCAGAATGACGGCCGGCAGGATCGCCCATTGCGGGAACATCAGGTAAAACGGATTGGACATCGCCGCCGGGTCCTTGAGAACCAGCGCGCCCTGACCGAGATAATTCAGCGTCAGCGCCGGGAAAACCAGACAGAACCATGCCCACTGGATGGGACGGCGGCCGAAATGGCCGAGATCGGCATAAAGCGCTTCAGCACCGGTGATCGTCAGGAAAACCGCGCCCAGCACGACGATGCCATAAAAGCCTTCATTGGCGAGAAACTCGACCGCATGCCAGGGGTTGAAGGCATAGAGAATGCCGAAATCATCGGCGATGTGAATGAGGCCGGCTACACCCATGACCAGGAACCAGACAGCGGTGATCGGTCCGAAGAATTTCGCCACCGTTCCCGTACCGTGCGATTGGATCGCGAATAGGCCGATGAGAATGCAGACGGAGATCGGAATAATAAAGTCGTCCATGGCCGGAGTGACGAGCTTCAGACCCTCCACCGCCGAAAGCACTGATAGCGCAGGCGTGATCATGGCATCGCCCAGGAACAGGGCTGCGCCGATGAGGCCGAGCACGATGAGAACGCTGCGGTGAGTGCCCGCCGTCTTCATCAACAGCGCCAGAAGCGAGAGTGTGCCGCCCTCGCCGTCATTGTCGGCGCGCAGCAGGAGCGTGATGTATTTGAACGTTACGATGATCGTCAGAGACCAGATCATCAGGGATGTCAGGCCGATGACTTCTTCTCTCGTCACGCCATCATAGGCGATCGGCTTTAGCGCTTCGCGGAAGGCATAGAGCGGGCTGGTGCCGATATCGCCGTAGACGACGCCAATAGAACCAAGGATCGCGGCATAAAGCCCCTTGTTCTGATGCTTGTCATCCGAATCCGGCTTCTCGGTAAAGTCCTTGTCTGCGATTTGAGACATGATGATCCTGGCTCCTTAGAGCCAGCCCTTCCAACGGAAAAAGAGAAACGGGATGATTGCCGACATCAGCATGACGACGAGCGCGAGTGGATAGCCAAACGTCCAGTTCAACTCCGGCATGAGCTGAAAGTTCATTCCGTAAACCGATGCCACCAGAGTGGGCGGCAGGAACACGACCGACGCGATCGAGAAGATCTTGATGATGCCGTTCTGCTCGATGTTGATGATGCCGAGAGAAGCGTCCAGCAGGAATGTCAGATTGCCGGAAACGAAGGAGGCATGTTCGCTCAACGACTGGATATCCCGACCGATCGATTTGCTCTGTTCCCTCGCTTCCTTGTCCTGCTGGACCTGCCCACTTGTGGACAGGAAAGTCTGCAGGCGTGCAAGGGAAGCAAGGCTGTCACGAACCTTGGAGATCAGCCGGTGATAGGCGGCAATGTTCGTCAGTCGGTCTTCTAGATAACGCGGCGCCTTGCGCTTGCTGCGCGCCTGGCTGCCGAGAAGATCGGCGGCGAGATTGTCGATGCCTGCCACCGAGTTTTCGAGAATTTCCGCCGTGCGATCGACGATGGTTTCCAGCAGTTTCAGCAACAGCGCGGTGCCGCTGCGCATCTCGTGCGGGACGCGGGTGATGGCGGCGGTGAAGAGGTGGAATGATTTCGGCTCGGCATAACGGATCGTCACAAGGCGCTTGCCGGCAAGAATGAAGGCGACATCGGTCAGGCGTGGACCGTCGGAATCTGCCTTCCAAACCAGAGAGGCGGTCATGAAGACGTTGCCATCTTCCATGTAAAGGCGGCTGGAAGGTTCGATATCCTTCAAATCCTCGCGGGTGGGCAGCTCAAGACCCAGCAGTTTTTCAACATACTGCTCTTCCGTCCTCGTCGGATTGATAAGGTCGATCCAGACGATATCGTCGGGAATCTGTTCACGGCCGTCGTCTGGCGACAGGCTGATCGCCTCGCAGTTGGCGCGATAGGCTTTTATCAATCCGTTTCTCCGGTCCGCATCGCTGGCTTCAGCCGCAATGCTGCTTAACATATCCTGTTCAAGGTCGGCAAACCTTTGGACGACACTTCAGGGAACACCGGAACGAGCGGGATTTTCACATCCCGCCGGACTGACGGACCAAGAACCAAACGGCGCAGGGCTATGCTCCCAAAGCGAGACCCAATCAAGCAATATTTTCTCGCGACAGCATTGCAGGCGATGCATCTCTGGCGTTCAAATGCATCGGCCTTTCCCGAAGCCACCAGTTAACATATTGTTTTTAAAATATATCCAGGCACGACAACCGCCCGGCCTTTTTTCTTCCTTAACCGGTACGTTATTCGAAAACGATTTTCGGGGCGGCTTTTCTTTCGCCCGCACCGATGCGGGCCCAGACTTTTTCCGCAATATCGCGGTAGATGGCGGCCTGCGGACCATCCGGCTCGGCGGCAACCACCGGCGTTCCGGCATCAGACATTTCACGGATGGAAATGGTGAGCGGCACTTCGCCGAGGAACGGCACGCCAATCCGCTCAGCCTCTGCCTTAGCACCGCCATGGCCGAAAATATCGTAACGCGCGCCGGTATCCGGTGCGATGAAGTAGCTCATATTCTCGACGACGCCGAGCAGCGGCACTTCCACCTTGCGGAACATGGTGATGCCCTTGCGCGCGTCGATCAGCGCCAGATCCTGCGGCGTGGAGACGATGACGGCGCCGGCGAGCGGCACCTGCTGGGCGATGGTGAGTTGCGCGTCGCCGGTGCCAGGCGGCATGTCGAGCACCAGCACATCGAGTTCACCCCAGGCGACTTCACGCAACATCTGCATCAATGCGGACTGAACCATCGGCCCACGCCAGATCATCGCCGCTTCCTCATCCACCAGAAATCCCATGGACATGACCTTCAGTCCGTAATTTTCCATGGGAATGATGATGCGGTCTTCCTGCTGCTGCGGGCGTCCTGAAATCTTTAGCAGTCGTGGCAGCGAGGGGCCGTAAATGTCGGCATCGAGCATGCCAACCTTGAGGCCCAGCGCCTGCAGGCCCAGCGCCAGGTTGACGGCGGTCGTGGACTTGCCGACCCCGCCCTTGCCCGAGGCAACGGCGATGATCGCGCCGACGCCGGGAACGCCGACCTTTGACGAGCCGGGCTGCGCGGGCGGGCGACCGGTTGCAGCCGCAGGGCGCGCGGGTGCCGGTGCCGGGCGCGCCGGTGCGGGTTGTTGTGTGCCGGGTTTGCGATCCGCCGTCAGCGCGACGACGGCACCGGCGATACCCGGAACGCCCCTGGCGGCCTGTTCAGCCGAAAGCCTCAACGGCTCCATGTCGGCTGCCCTGTCGGCCGGGACGGTAATAGAGAAATAGGCTTTCGCGTCGGCGATGAAGATTTCCGAGACCATGCCAAGCGCCACAATACTTTTGCCGCTGCCCGGATAGATGACTGCCTCCAAAGCCTTTTCGACCTGGTGCTTGCTGACCTCTGCCATATGTTTACTCCGCTACATCATCCCGCCGGATATGGGCTGCATTCCGCGCCATCCATAGACAAACGCGGCCCGTTCGCCAATGCCAAACCGCAAACAGCGGATCGTCGCGACGGTTTATTCGCAGACTTCAGATTTCGTCGTCCATATCAAGCGTTTCCGGATCGAAAACCCGACCATCGAAAAAACAGTCGGGGCCGAGGACAAGACCCGAGCGTGACGCCCCGACATGGACCGGCTCCCGCAACGTGCCTTCCAGCTTCAGGTTCGCACCCGGCACCGGCACGAAAAGCGGCTTCATCGCCTTGCGGAAGATATCTGGCCGATAGGCATTGCGCGCGGCCTCCACCACGGCTGCATCGAACCGGCGATCGGGGGGAACCTCGCCCCAGCGCAACATCTGGCTGAAGAACCACAGCGCCTGGCTTTGCCAGGGGAAATTGGCGGCCTTGGCGCTTGTTACGAAAAACTCCTGAAAACGCTGCATGTCCCTTTGCGAAGTGGAAATATAGCCAGTCAGCGCCGGAAGCAGGAATTCGCCGTTCTCGTCAATATAATGGGGGGCGGCAAGAATGCCGGTAAGTTCCTCGATATTGGCGGAGTTGGCGCACCATTCGCCGGCGCGATAAAGCGAACGCAGCAAGCCTTCCAGCGCAGTGACGTTCTCTTCCGCCCAGGGCCGCTTCACGGCCAGTATCTTTTCAGGAGCATTGTGCCAGATCAGCGCTCCCGTGGTGACAATCCGCCCGCCGCCACCCAGCACCACAGCGCTGCCCGCCGGTTCGGCGGTACAGAGCGCATCGACCTTGCCGCTTTCCAAAAGCGCCGGCATAGCCTTCGGCAGGGCTTCAACGATTTCCATGTCGCGGCCGAGCAGCACGCCGCAGCTTGCGAGCAGATAACGCAATGCATAAAACGGCGTGGACACGATATCCTCGATCGCAAAGACCGGCGGTTTTTCACCCGCCGCCCGGCGCGCGGAACAGACACGGGCCATCGCCCGCCCGAACGCGGCCGGGTCCGGCAGCTTCATGCCCTCCCGGTAAAGCTCGTCGAAAAATCCGTGCGAAACGGTCGTTGCCGATCCGCCAAGGGAAAGAGTGAAGACGCCGACAATATCGGCCGGCAGGTCATCGAGGCCAACCGCGGAACCGACAGGAACCGCGGCGGGCAAATGGGCGATCTGAACCTCGTCCTCGCCAAGTGCTGCAAGCACGGCGCGCGCGGATTGTTTTCGGATGAGTTCCAGTTCTACGCCTTCGTCGGCAGCAAAGCCTTTTTCGGCAGCGGCTATCAGTACGGCGCAATCGACAGTCGGAGAAAACCCCGCTTTTATCCTATGCCGTTCCGGCAAACGATTTCTCCTTCCCGGTGATTCGAAAGAAGGATCGCCCAGGAACCCATTTATCACAATGATAAATTTGCGGTTTCGCTATTTAATCAGACCGACCCGGAGCGCCTTTGCGACGGCTTGGGTGCGATTGACAGTATCGAGTTTTTTCGTCGCACGGTTCAGGTAGTGATTGATGGTATGTTCCGAGAGCATCATGATTTCAGCGATCTCGGCGCTAGTCTTGCCGGCGGCCGTCCAGTTCAGACAATCTATCTCTCGCTCGTTCAATGTCTCGGGAACCCGCAGGTCAAGGCGGCGGATTTCAGATAGCCGGGCAAAGATGTGGCTGGAAATGTAAAAAAGTTCCGCTAGCTGGCTGGTGGGCAAAGTCGTTTTGTTACCGGAAAAGGACACCGCTCCCCGCATCGTGGTGATGTCGTGAACGGGGAACCACACCGAATTGATCATATCGAACCGCTCAAAAAGTCCGACGACCGGTTTCTTCGGCGCGTTTTCGTCGCCGCTGACCAGAAAATCCAGGGAGACGGAAAAGGGTGTGGTCGATTTTTTCAACTGCGCCATCACCCGGCTTCTCTGCAGCAGGCCCTCTTCGTCATAACGCTGCAAAAGCTCGGCCGGCCAGCTGGTGATGATGGTGCATTGCGACAATTCGCTCGCCATTTCGGCCGACAGGTCAAGCACCATGAAGGCCTTGAATCCCCAGGCTTCCGTCAGCCGTTTCAAAAACCGGAATATATCAAATTGCGTGTTGAGACCGGCGATCTCGCGAACGCAATCAACACCAATCGACTGAACGGCGGCCGTCTCTGTTTTCTGCATGAAGCGGTTCTTCAAAAAAGAGAAAATACCGCCGCAAAGGCCTGCCTTCGTGCGGAAATTGCGCGGATGTTACTCGCCAAAATGATTCATGCAAACAAAAGTTGAAACTTAATTCCGAATAATCGAAAATAAGATTTCACTTACACGCATCGGCGCGCGATCTGCCGTTTTTGAAGAGGAAACCAACAGCTTCACGCATCCATTTTTCTCAACCATTCGCAACCGGAGATAATCTGCAGGCAAGTTCTGCCGAAATTTGATCGGCCGTTTCGCGCACCAGAGGACCCCATTTCTGCAGTTGCTCCACATCCACGCGATAGGCTGGGCCGGTGACGGAAATCGCCGCGAGAAAATTGCGCCCCGGCGCCCTTACCGGCGCGGCAACGCAGTGAATGCCGATCTCATGCTCCTGAAGGTCGAAACCGTAGCCATTGCTGCGAATGGCGGCCACATCCTGCGCCAGCATTTGCGGGGTTACGATCGTATTTTGCGTGAAGCGGTGGAAGTCCAGCTCTGCGGCAAGTGCAGCGAGATCATCAGGGGAGAGCATTGACAGCGCGGCCTTGCCCACCCCTGTGCAGTAGGCGGGTGATGTCTTGCCCACCTGCGAATGCATGCGCAAAGTATGCTTACCCTCCATCTTGTCCAGATAGGTGACTTGCCCGCCGTTCAGAACGGCAAGATGCACGGATTCCTGCGTCGCCTCCTGCAATGCCGCCAGATGCGGCGCGGCAACGCTGCGCAGATCATTGCCGCTCCAGGCCTTGGCAGCCAGTTGCAGCAGCCTCAGACCCACGACATAGGTCTGGTCGGCGACATGATCGACCAGACCTTCGGCCACGAGATGGGCGAGCTGGCGGTGCACCGTGCCGCGCGGCTGGCCGCAAGCCTCGACAACGTCGGTGAAGCGCATCGGTTTTTCGGCAAGGGCGATAAGCTCCAGAAGCGAGACGGCCTTACCAAGCGTGCCGGTTACGCTTTCCTTTTTTCGCTCCAAGGCAGGAACCACCTCATGCTCGCTGTCATTTGGGTTTTTGTGATCGGGCATGGCAACATCCACCGTCATCTGTCTTGACATAAGCCTGCGGCCAAGAGAATAATTCCACTTAGTAAAATCTAGTTCCAAATAATGGAACAATCAAGCCCCCACTGGACGAGATGATGCCGATGATGCAAGCCCATTTCCCTGACCTCAAGGACGCGGGCGTGCTCGTCACCGGCGGCGGCTCCGGCATCGGGGCATCGCTGGTGGAGGCCTTTGCGGCGCAGGGCGCGAGGGTCGCGTTCATCGACATCGCCGAAGAGCCGAGTGTGGCGCTCGTTGCGCGGCTTGCTCATGCCGCACGCCATCCGGTCCATTTCTTCAAGACCGACCTGCGCGACATTGCGGCGACCCGGCAGAGCGTGGAGGCGGCAGCAGCTGCAACCGGCGGCATCAAGGTGCTCGTCAACAATGCCGCATGGGACGACCGCCACGACATCGATACCGTCACAGAAGCCTATTGGGATGCCAATCAGGCCGTCAATCTCAAGCAGATGTTCTTCACGGTTCAGGCCGCCTTGCCACATCTGCGGCAGGCGCAGGACGCAGCCATCATCAATTTCTCCTCGATTTCGTTTTTGCTGAACATGGGCGAGCTTCCTTCTTATGCGGCAGCCAAGGCCGGCATCATCGGCCTGACGAAAAGCCTGGCCGGACGGTTGGGGCCGGAAAATATCCGCGTCAACACGTTGCTGCCGGGCATGATCGTGACGGAACGGCAGAAAGAATTGTGGCTGACGGACGACGACGTCACCTCGACCACGGCACGGCAATGTCTCAAGCGCACGCTTGTCGCCGCCGATCTGGTGGGTCCGTGCCTGTTTCTCGCATCATCGGCATCGAGCGCGATCACCGCGCAATCCATAATCGTAGACGGAGGCCTGTTATAATGTCTGAACCCGCTTTTATCGCCGTCGACTGGGGCACGACCAGTTTCCGGCTCTGGCTGCTCAGCCGGTCCGGCGCGGTGCTGGCTGAGCGCAGAAGTTCTGAAGGCATGACGACGGCCATGCGGACCGGCTTTACAGAGGTGCTGCAATCGCATCTCGATGCCATCGGTGCACCGGAAAAACTGCCGGTTCTTATCTGCGGCATGGCGGGTGCGCGGCAGGGCTGGGTGGAGGCCGGTTATATCGACGTGCCTGCATCGCTTTCAGCGGTTCTCGATGGTGCGGTGCGCGTGCCGGGTCAGGAGCGGGATGTCCGCATTCTGCCGGGGTTGGCGCAGCGGGACAAAAACGCACCTGATGTGATGCGTGGCGAAGAAACGCAATTGCTCGGTGCACTCAGCTCCGCCGGTGGCGGCAGGAAGCTGGTCTGCATGCCCGGCACCCATTCCAAATGGGTAACGGTGGATGGCAGCGACGTGACGGGCTTTGCCACCTTCATGACCGGTGAGTTGTTCGAGGTCATCTCGAAACAGACCATCCTTTCCCATGCGGTGTCGGAAGCCGAAGCCTTTACCGGCGAGCACGAGGTATTCAGGGCGGCGGTGCGTGACGTCTATGCCAATCCGCAGCTCGCCACCAACCGTCTGTTCACCCTGCGCTCTGGACAATTGTTGCACGGCCTCACCGCGACAGACGCCAAGGCCAAGCTTTCCGGCATCATGATCGGACTGGAAATCGCCGGTTCGCATTCCTCCGTACGGCGGGACACGCCGGTGGTGCTGATCGGCTCCGGCGCGCTCGGTGCGCTTTACGAGGGTGCATTCGCAGCCCTTGAGATTCAATATACTGTCATCGACGCAGACGAGGCCGTTCGGCGCGGGTTGTTAGCCGCCGCAAATGCCATCTGGTCATAGATTATTCAGTGGAGCGGAATTCCAGGCGAAAACCGCTACCGCTTTTCGCCATCCCGCTCAAGGACGAAAGACCCACCATGCGTATCCCCTTCCCCGCCATGAAATATCCGCTGATCGCCATCCTGCGCGGCCTTAAACCCGAGGAAACCGAAGGCGTCGTCGGCGCGCTGATCGAGACCGGCTTCCGCGCCATCGAAATCCCGCTCAATTCGCCCGATCCGTTCCGCTCGATCGAGATCGCCGCGAAGATGGCGCCCGCCGATTGCCTGATCGGCGCCGGCACCGTGCTCAGCACGGAAGACGTGGATGCGCTGGACGCCGCCGGTGGCAAGCTGATGGTCAGCCCCAACGCCGATGCCGACGTCATCACCGCCGCGCGCGTCAAGGGCATGGTGACGATGCCGGGCGTTCTGACTCCGACCGAGGCTTTGGTTGCCGCAAAAGCCGGGGCAACCGGGCTGAAGTTCTTTCCCGCCAGCATCATCGGCCCGTCCGGCATCAATGCGATCCGGACGATCCTGCCGAAGGATCTGGTCATTGCCGCCGTCGGTGGCGTCTCGGACAAGAATTTCGCCGACTATACCAACGCCGGCATCCTCGCTTTCGGGCTTGGCACCAGTCTCTACAAGCCCGGCATGACGGCCGCGGAGGTGCGCGAGCGCGCCATCGTCACACTTTCGGCCTATGATGCAGCAATTGGAGGATAAAAGCATGGCGACCGTTTTTCCCTTTGCCGGACGTGTTCTTGACGAAACGCCGATGACGCTTGGCGAAGGCCCGACTTTCGACCCGGCGACCGGCACGGCCTGGTGGTTCAATATCATCGGGCGCGAACTGCATGAATTGCATCTCGCTTCCGGCCGCAAAACGGTGCACGCCCTGCCCTTCATGGGCAGCGCACTGGCGAAAATCAGCGACCACAAGCAATTGATCGCGTCCGATGACGGCCTTTTCCTTCGCGATACGGCAACCGGCGTGTTGACGCTGCATGCGGAGCTTGAAAATGACATGCCCGACAACCGCTCCAATGACGGGCGTATGCATCCCTCGGGCGCGCTGTGGATCGGCACCATGGGCCGCAAGGCGCAAATCGGCGCGGGCAGCATCTACCACGTTGCCAGGGGAACCGTGACCAAGCTGTTTGCCGATGTCAGCATTCCAAATTCGATCTGCTTTTCGCCCGATGGCGCGACCGGATATTACGTCGACACCAAGGTCAACGAGCTTATGAAGGTGCCGCTCGATGCCGAGACGGGACTTCCCACCGGCAAGGCAGAGGTGTTCATTGACACCGCCGGCATCGACGGTGGCGTAGACGGATCGGTCTGCGATGCGGAAGGGCATATCTGGAACGCCCGCTGGGGGATGGGTGCGGTCGATCGTTACGATGCCGACGGCAACCACATCGAACGCTATCTGGTGCCAGCGGGACAGACGACCTGCCCGGCCTTCATCGGCCCCGATGCGTCGCGCCTTCTCGTCACATCCGCCCGCGAAAATCTTGACGACGACGCCATTGCCGCCAATCCGCAGCATGGAAAGACATTCGAGCTCGGGATTGAGGTGAAGGGCAGGTTCGAGCCGCTCTACCGGTTGTGAAGCGCGGCGCGTGCCGCCTTCTCATTCCTGTGCTCGTCACAGGGATGAGGTTGGGGAGGTCCCTAGAGCCTCATGTGCAAGGCCATTCCATTTCTCAGGGAATATCCGACAGGATCTCGCGATAGTTTTCGTGAAGGTAACGCTGCGTGGCGGCGGCATCGGCGGGGCGGCCGTAAAAATAGCCCTGCCCCATAGCGCAGCCGAGCGCGCGCAGTTTTTCCTCTTCCGCCTGTTCCTCGATACCCTCCGCGACGACCTCGAGATCAAGCCCTTCGCACATGGCGACGATGGCCTTGATGATATGTTCCGAAGGACGGTCGCTGCTGATGCGGGAGACAAAGGCGCGGTCGATCTTGACCTTGTCGAAGGTGAAGTCGCGCAGGCGGCCAAGGCTCGACTGGCCGGTGCCAAAATCGTCAAGAGAGATACGAACACCCGCACCCTGCAATTCGCTGATGATGCGCTGCGCGGTATCGGCGGATGTCATGACAGCGGTTTCGGTGATTTCAAGCTCCAGCCGGTGCGGATCAAGGCCGACACGCGACAGGATGGACAGAATATTATCCGTTGTGCCGGGATCCATCAATTGCGCGGACGACAGGTTGAAGGACAGGAAAAGCTCTCGCGGCCAGAACAGCGCCGCTTCCGCCGCCTTCCTCAGCAGCGCTTCCGACAGCGCGTCGATGAAACCGCGTTCTTCGGCCAGCGGCACGAAAACGGCGGGCGACACGAAACCGAGATCGGGGTCGTTCCAGCGGGCGAGTGCCTCGAAACCGATGACCTTCGCTTCTTCCAGCCTGACGATGGGCTGGAAATGCACGTCGATCGCATCGGTGATGATGGCGTTACGCAACGCCTGTTCCAGCTGGGTGGCGCGCTTCATTTCCTGCGCAATCTCGCGCGAATAGACCGTTATCTGGCCACGGCCACGGCGCTTGGAGCGGTAAAGCGCAGTCTCGGCGCTTTTCAGCAAATCCTCGAAATCATCGCCGGCGAAGGGATAGATGGCAAAACCGAAGGAGGAGGAAAGCCGGACGTTGCGGTCGCCGAGATCGTAAGGCGCAGAAAGCACGTCCTTGATCATGTTGCCGATGCGCTCTGCGCCGGTGCGTTCGAATACCAGCGGCAGCACGAAGGCGAACTCGTCGCCATCATGGCGCGTCACGGCGGCGCCATCGGGAATGCAAGCCTTCAGCCGATGCGCGACCTGGCACAAAATCTCGTCGCCCGCCTGCACGCCGAAAAGATCGTTGATGGGTTTGAAGCCGTCAATATTCGCAATGCCGACGGTGAAGGGCGCGGGATCGCTGGAACGCTCGCTGGCGAGCATGCGGATCTTGTCCCGCAAACGGTAACGATTGCCAAGCCCCGTCAGCGGATCGCTGTAAGCCATCGCCTGCAGCTCGTTCTGGCTGACGTGCAACGCCTGCGGCTCTGCCCGTTTCATTCCTGCATCTCGTGAATCCCGTGTCGACCGCGATCACAATGCAGGGCAAGTATTAAAAAAGCCATAGAACCGCGCACCGAAAATGCGGCGGCGTCTCCGCAATGCCAGCGGCTCGAACACAAAAAGCTGAAATGGAGGAGCTTCAGGCTTGCAGCCGCAGGGCATCCTTGCCGAAAAGGCGCAGGAAAACGGCATCGACCATATCGGGACTGACGGGTTTCAGCAGCATGTCTTCCATGCCCGCCGCCAGGCATTTGTCGAGATCGCCCTCGAAAGCGTGGGTGATGACGCCGACGATGGGAATGCGCTCGTCGCCGGCCAGTGCACGCATACGGCGGGCGACCTCAAAACCGTCGATATCGCCAAGCGTGGTGTCGAGCAGGACGACGGACGGCGCCTGTTCCTCAAAAAGACGCAACGCCTCCTCACCCGACGTGGCAAGCCGCCAGGACAGCCCCAATCCCTCAAGGATTTGTGAGAAGACGATCTGGTTGACCCTGTTGTCCTCAACGAGAAGTATCTCGCAGACGCCGCCAGTCTTGAGGATTTTGGGCAGGTCCTCGGTCATGATCTCCCAGTCCTCGTCGGAGGACTTTTCCTTCGGAGACGATTTGAGGCCGACGGCGAGATAATGCAGCAGCGAAGCGTCGATCTCCTCTTCCTCGATGGTGACGACCGGCAGGTCATGCGCAGCCGCGATATCGAGGCATGTAACGCTCATCTGGGCGTCGACAACGACGACATCGATGCCGACGCCTGCGGAAGCGGCGATATCGATGAAACTACGCTGTTCTTCCTCGCTCCTCACCACGGCATGATCCATGCCGCTCGCGGCAAGCCGGTGGCAGGCGGCTTCGGCAAAGCGCCCGTTTCCGGAAACCACCAGCACCGCCTTGCTTTTCAGCAGACCGCCTGCGGAATCGCGATCTTCATCCTTACCATAGGTGGAGGCGACGAAATCGACATGTTCGAGCGAGGGGATGACGGGCATGCCGTTTGCGTCGATGGTGGCGAGCGCGGTCACGTCCTCCATCGTCGTGACCAGAAAATGCCGGCCAGGCCGACCCACCCGCTGCTTGCGGGTAATCGTCAGCACCTCTTCACCATTCGCGCGCCTCACCCTTTCGGGAAGGATACTCGGCGTGCCGCTGTCCAGCACCATGCGATCGGCAGCGTCGATCCGGCCTGCGACCTGGCGCGAATGCAGGTCGAAAACCGTGCGGCCGAGAATGCTCTCTGCACTGGTCTCGACCATGGTGCAGGCGGCTTTATTTACGGCGACATAGGCGAGGTTCCGGTCCTTGACGAGGACCGGAAACGGCAGATTGTCGAGAATGTCTTCGATCAGCTGCACGCGTTCGAGGTCGATGCGCCACTGTTCTTCTCTTTTCTTCTGTTCGGAAATATCGGCAACGACGCTGATGCCCAGCCCGGAAGGCAGGCGGTTCATGACGAAGCGCAGGAAGCGCTCCCCCTTCAGCCGCTCGGTTTTTTCAGACCTTTCCTTCCAGTGCAGCGCCAGCCGCTCGCCGATCCATTCCTCGCGTCCCAGCTGCCGGGCATTGGCGGACAGGCTTTCCGCTTCCAGAAGATAACAATCGTAAAGCGCGCTCAGATAGTCGCGCAGCCGCGCGCCCGGCCCGATAACGGCCTCTTGCAGTGGAAAAAAACTCAAAAGCTTCCGGCTTGCGAAAACGATGTGATCGTTCCGGTCGTAAACGACGATCGCCGCGCCAAGCGCGTCGCAAAGGGCATCAAGCATCACCGTATGAACGCCCGCGCCGGAGGACGCCAAATCACTCAACTGCAAACTCCCACCTGTTTTCAGGGTCAGGCTTATGTTTCTATTGGAATCGTCCGAGGCAAATGCCGGGATGAAACGGTAAATTCCGCAAAAGAGACATCAGGGTTCGCTACTTGAAGCAGTCTTGAGGGGAAGATGACGTTCACCCATATACGACGTCACACCACCCGGCGAAGGGGGGCCTCGTTCCTGCAGTCATTTCAAGCCGCCTCACCATATGCAAGGCCGATTAAAGGCGGATTAACGCTTAACCTGACGTTGAACGGAAATGATCAAACGCCGGGCAGGCCGCAAAACATGTACAAACTTTCACGACTTGAGTTTTTTGCTTTCGAAGCCGTGACGAATCCGCGAAAATGACGATCATGGCCATCAAGCAGCTTTCAGAAACCCTCATCAACCAGATCGCCGCCGGCGAGGTCATCGAAAGACCCTCCAGCGCCACGAAGGAGCTGGTGGAAAACGCCATCGACGCGGGCGCAACGCGCATCGAGATCGCCACGGCGGGCGGCGGCAAGGGACTGGTGCGCATCACCGATAACGGCTCCGGCATGTCGCCTGCCGATCTGGAGCTTGCGGTCCGGCGCCATTGCACCTCGAAAATATCCACCACGCTTGACGATATCCGCACGCTTGGCTTTCGCGGCGAGGCCCTGCCCTCCATCGGCTCGGTTGCCAAGCTTTCCATCACCAGCCGGCAACACGGCGCAGAACAGGGTTCGGTGATCTCCGTCACCGGCGGCAAAGTCTCCGAGGTCCGGCCCGCCGCTGCCAATGCCGGCACCATCGTCGAGGTGCGCGACCTGTTTTTCGCGACGCCCGCACGGCTGAAATTCCTGAAGACGGAGCGAGCGGAGGCAGCCGCCATTACCGAAGTCGTCAAGCGGATGGCAATTGCCTTTCCGCATATCCGCTTCGTGCTGTCAGGCACCGACCGCTCCACGCTTGAAATCCCCTCCACCGGCGACGATCACCTTGCCCGCATGGCGCAGATTCTCGGTGCCGAGTTCAAGGACAACGCCATCGAAATCGATGCCGGGCGCGAGGATGTAACGCTCTCCGGTTTTGCCGGCGTGCCGACCTTCAACCGCGGCAACTCGGCGCATCAATATGTCTTCGTCAACGGTCGCCCGGTGCAGGACAAATTGCTGTTGTCCGCCATTCGCGGTGCCTATGCCGAAACCGTACCGCACGGGCGATATCCGGTCGCGGTGCTGTCCCTGACGCTCGATCCCGCCTTTGTCGACGTGAACGTGCATCCGGCGAAATCAGATGTGCGCTTCCGCGATCCCGGTCTCGTTCGCGGGCTGATCGTCGGTGCGATCCGCCAGGCGCTGACTCGTGACGGTGACAGGGCGGCGACGACTGGTGCCAGCCAGATGATGAACGCCTTTCGCCCCGGCTACAGCCCGTCCAATCTCCGACCGTCTGCCGCTGCGACATGGTCCGCCGCGGCCTCGCCTTCCCGACCGCTTGCCATTTCCGGGAACATGCAATTTGCCGAGGCCGTGCAATCGCGCTTTTCCGACATCACCATGCCGACCGCGCGGGCAGAACCCAGCGAGGTTTACGAGGCCTCGGCAAGCCCGTCGCTGGAACCGTCACAATATCCGCTCGGCGCCGCGCGGGCGCAGTTGCACCAAAATTACATCGTCGCGCAGACGGAAGACGGCCTCGTCATCGTCGACCAGCATGCGGCGCATGAACGGCTGGTGTTTGAGGAAATGCGCAATGCGCTGCATTCCAGACGCCCGCCTTCACAGGTGCTGCTCATTCCTGAGATCATCGACCTTCCCGAAGAGGATTGCGACCGGCTGATGGACCATGCGGCTGGTTTCGATGCGCTGGGACTGGTCATCGAGCGTTTCGGGCCGGGGGCGGTCGCGGTTCGCGAAACGCCGGCGATGCTTGGCGAGGTCAACGTGCAGGGGTTGGTGCGGCAGCTTGCCGACGAGATCGCTGAATGGGACGCTGCCTCCACGCTTGCCAACAAGCTGGAATATGTCGCCGCCACCATGGCTTGCCACGGCTCGGTGCGTTCAGGGCGGCGCATGCGGCCGGAGGAGATGAACGCGCTTTTAAGGCAGATGGAAAACACGCCGGGTTCAGGACAGTGCAATCACGGTCGTCCGACCTATATTGAGCTAAAACTTTCCGATATAGAACGTCTCTTCGGCCGAAGCTGAGCCTTAACCCCGGGGGCAAGCAGGCAGGGCTGGCCTTGGGCGTAGCTCAGCGATATAAATTCAAGGGACTGGAGCATCCGGATTGTTCAGGAGAACGCTACGCCGTTTCGGGCTGGATGCACTGACAGGACATAGCAGGAGACGAAAACGGATGAACAGATTTGAGGGAGGCGGAAACCGCATCGCCGTCATCGAATATCTCGACGGTGACTTCCGGATCGTGCAGACTGGCTCGCATGTCATATGCGCCATCACCGGCAAGACCATTCCGGTCGACGAGCTGCGCTACTGGAGCGTCGCCCGGCAGGAAGCCTATGTGGATGCCAGCGCCTCACTGGAGGCAGAGCGCAAGGCTGGTAATTTGCCCGCCTGATCAGGCGCGGAAGCACGCCCGAAATGGCCGCGTGTGCGAATTCTTCTTTTCGCGCTGAGGGCTGCTCAATTCCTGTGACAAGCACAGGAATGAGGGGGTGAGTGCCCGGCGGCTTGCGTTCCGAGATGCTCTAAATTGACGTCCGCGCATTTTCCCGCAGCAAACGGGTGCGGCAATTCCGCACCGCCGTCTCGATAATCGTTGTGGCCGCATTGGGATCGTCGAACACCATGTCGACCTCGATCACCAGGCTGTTCCACAGCAATTCTTCCGCACGGCCATGGTGCCCGTTAAGACGCACGGCGTCCTTGGCCGTTGTCACCAGCTGCAAGTTTTCCTTATCCGCGTCCTGCAGAAGATCGGCGATCTCGTCATCGCTGAAATGGTGATGGTCAGGAAAGGAGCGCTGCAGCACGATTTCGCCACCAAGCCCCTCGACAGTTCGGAAAAACTTGGCGGGATCGGCGATACCAGCATAGGCCAGCACGCGCCTTCCCCTGAAATCCTGCGGTTCCTGCGGCTTTATCGCCGCGACGAAAACCGGTTTGGCGGCCTTTGCCGCGGTTCTGACCAGCGGATCGGCCGCATGGCCGTTACCGACCTTCAAGAGTCCGGTCATATGCCGCATCTGTTCGGCAAGCGGCGCCCGGACCGGGCCGCCCGGCACAAGATGGCCGTTGCCGATGCCACGCACCGTATCGATAACGACCAACGCATAATCCAGCGTCAGGCGTGCGCTCTGGAAGCCATCATCCATGATGATGAGATCCACGCCCTCCTTCACCAGCCGATGTGCACCTTCCACCCGCTTGCGGGAGATGACCGTCACCGCCTCGCGGGCAAGCAGCAGGGGTTCATCGCCGACATCAGCGGAGCGGTGCTGCGCGGGATCGACGAGGGTGGTGGCATCAAGTGTGCCGCCATAACCACGGCTCAGGAAGCCGGGTTTCAGGCCCTTTGCGGTGGCGGCTCGGGCGATTGCCATTGCGGTCGGCGTCTTTCCTGCACCACCCACGGTGAAGTTGCCGATGCAGATGACCGGAACGGGAACGCTCGCCCGTTTTGCCGTGCGCATCCGCCGGCCGGCAACATTGCCGTAGAGAAGGGAAAACGGTGATAACAGCCAGGCTTGCCAGCCTGCTTTCTGCCACCAGAAAGGCGGCGCTTCAGAAACCATATATGCCTGCTCCCGGCCGCATCACCCACGGCATTGCGCTTAAATTCGATAAGTCACATGGGTATTTGCCAGAAAAAACCCTGAATTGCAAAACCCGGCTATACATGCGCAGCTTGTCTCTTCCCATCTTGTGCGACAAGTGGCGCGCACTGCGGGGACATGACCTAAACAACGCGTTCCGGAAGCAGGGTTTCCAGCGCGGTAATATCATCGAAACAATAATGGGCGTCGGCGCCAAGGCTTTCGCGCGAGCCGGTTCCGGTGAGAACGGCAATGCGCAATCCTGCGCCGGCATTTCTCGCCATGTGCAGATCGTGATTATTGTCGCCGACCACTGCCACGCGTGCAGGCGCAAGACCAATCGCGTCGCAGAAACCGAGAACCATGCCGGGTTGCGGCTTCGTGCCGTAACCGCTGTCATAACCCGCGACGAAATCGACATCGCTTTCGAAACCGAAACGGATCGCCGTCTGGCGGATGGATTTTTCGTTGTCGCTGGAGGCGATGCCAAGCTTGTAGCCGCGTGCCTTGAGCCTTGCGAAAAATGCCTTGAGATCGGTGACCGGCACGGATTTATCCGCTGCTTCAGTGAATAGCCGGTCGAGCCGCGCAGTCAACTCCACGACATCGCAAGGCGAACCGGCGGCGACGAGACCGGCAGCTATCTCCGCCGTATTGCCGGCAGCCAAAAGACTGTCGGGCACCACATGCCCGGTAACCGGATCCATGCCGCAGGCGGCGAGAAGCTGGTCCGCAAGAACGGGATCGCCCTTGGCGGCAATCGCCGCAAGTTCACGGTTCACCGGCCCCCAGCTTGCGTCATAACCCAACAGCGTACCGTCCTTGTCGAAAAGGACTGCGGCAATCGATTGGGTCGCATCAATCTCCATATCCGCTACCATGAACCGATGGCACTCCGCGGTTGCAGCTTGGCGGTGACTGTGAGCGGGTTGATGTAGGGCTCCAGCGCCTTGACGGTGGCGGAAAGCGCGCCGCGCATGTCCTGAATGACCCGGTTGCCGGCATCGATCATCTTGTAGCGTTCATTGTCGTTGACCAAGAGGTAATGCACCGCCTTGGCCAGCATCTCGACATCGCGGACGATGCGCCCGCCGCCGGCGCGGATCAGCTTCTGATAGGCCTCGCGGAAATTCTGTACATGCGCGCCTGACAGTACGGCGCAGCCCAGCATTGCCGGCTCCAGCGGGTTCTGCCCACCCTCGGCCGTCAGCGAACGGCCGACGAAGGCAAGTTCGGTGAGCCTCAGGTAAAGCCCCATTTCGCCAATGGAATCCCCGAGGAAGATATCGGTTTCCGGCGTGATCACGTCGTTGCGACTTCTGCGCGCCACGGTCAACCCCATGCCCTTCAGCATGGCTTCCACGTCGTCGCCGCGCTCGGGGTGGCGCGGCACGATGATGGTCAATTGACCGTTGCGCGACTTGATCGCCGCATGCACGGTGGCTGCTGCCTTCTCTTCACCGTCGAAGGTGGAGATCGCCGCCCATGTCTTGCGGGTGCCGATCTGCCTGCGATAGTGCTCGAGCAGAGCTTCGTCGCAAGGCGGCGGATCCGTATCGCCCTTGAGGTTGCCGGATATAACCACCGGCCAGGAGCCGAGATCACGGAAGCGTTCAGCATCGACATCGGATTGCGCAACCACCAGCGCCAGCTTGGAGAACAGCGATTCCGCAATGTCGTGCCGGTTGTTCCAGCGGTCGAAGGAACGGTCTGAGAGCCGCGCATTCACCCGGATCTGCGGAATGTGCCGGCGCTCCAGCTCCATCATCGTCACCGGCCAGATTTCTGATTCAGCGGTGATGGCGGCATCCGGTGCCCAGTAGGCGAGGAAACGGTTGACCGCGATCTTGATGTCGAGCGGCACATATTGGTGGATCACATCATCGCCAAGCCGGGTACGGGTCAGCTCGGCCGAGGTGACGGTGCCTGTGGTCAAAAGCACGAAGATATCGCGCTTGCGTATTTCGCGGATCAGCGGAATGAGGGCGAGCGTTTCGCCGACACTTGCGGCATGGAACCAGACGAGCGGGCCACGGGGGCGCTCCGCGCTGGCGTATCCGAAACGTTCTAGACGGCGGCGCTTGTCTTCCTTGCCCTTTGCGGCCCGATAGGAAAGATAAGGCCGTGCAAACGGATAAGCGGCGATACCGGCAATCCTGTAACCGGAAAGAGCGAAACGTGCGATACGGCTGCTCATGACATTCTGCCCTTGATCATTCCGCGCAATGCCCTGCCCCTGTTCTTTGTTGTTATCGCCGCCTACTTCTTCTCAAATTGCGTCATTTTTTATCATCGGAAACAAAAGCGCGATCACGTTTTCTCGCAACCGAATTTCCTGCCTGCCATTCCGGGCAGGAATCACGGGAAAACTCGCCTTCACCCAATAGTATTACAACGCAAGGGCAAAAGGACTCAATTTTTATCGTCGGGATTGAGAAGACGGTGCATATGCACGATAAAATAACGCATATGGGCGTTATCAACAGTCATCTGCGCCTTGGATCTCCACGCGGTCAGCGCGGAAGCGTAGTCAGGATAGATGCCGACGATATCGAGCGCATTCAAATCCCGGAACTGAACATCCTGAAGATTTTCCAGTTCGCCGCCGAACACAAGGTGCAGCAGCTGTTTCTGTTTGCCAGATTCCGTCATGTCTTGTCTCTTTCTTAAGCTCTGAGAGCCCCTCATCTGCGGGATTTCCGGGCAAACGTCAACCATCGGACAGATGTGAAAACGCTTTCAAAAGCGCGGGAAGCGCATATTCTGCTGCAGCGCACAATGCGGGGTGGTTTACCTCGCGGCGATTATACATCAGGGGTTTTCCATCAAGTCCGACCAGACTGCCGCCTGCCCTTTCGAGGATAAGGTCTGCGGCGGCCAGATCCCACTCGTGCGAGTTCGCCTTGACCAGCGTTCCATCGATGCGGCCATCCGCCACCATCGCCAGCCGGTAGGCGAGCGAGGGCACATGCGGAATGCGCTTGACGGTGCTGCGCACCTCTTCCGGCAGATGCGTAATCACGTCTTCCGGTGCGGCCAGATGGAAGACGCCGGTGTTTTCGCGGGCGGCTGAAATCGGCTTGCCGTTCTTCAGCGCTTCGCCGCCTTCAAGCGCGGTGAATTCCTCTGCGAGTGCAGGCGCAACAAGGGCGGCAACGACCGGTCGCCCCTCATGCACCACCGCGACGCTGACGCACCAGGTATCCCGCCCACCGATGAAGGCGCGCGTTCCGTCGATGGGATCGATGACGAAGACGGTGGAGCGGGCCAGCCTTGTCGTATCGTCATCCGTCTCTTCCGACAGCCAGCCATATTCCGGCCGGGCGGTACGCAGGATGGTTTCGAGAATTTCGTTTGCCGCGTAATCGGCCGCGCTGACCGGTGAAAGCCCGCCATTCTTCCACCAGACCTCGGGGTCCTTGCGGAAGAAACCGAGGGCCGTCTCGCCCGCCTTGCGTGCGGCTTCGAGGACCAGCCTCAGATCGGAAGCCCAGCGGGCCTCAGCCATATCGTTCATTTTGCCGTCTTTTCCGCGCGCCTCATACGGCGCGCCTGTTTTTCCCTTCGCACTTGCACACAAAGTGCTGGCGAAAACAACCCGCAGGTCGCCTCACTTGCCCGCTATCGTCATGCCTTCGATAGCAAGTGTCGGTGCTGCGACACCGTATTTACGGTCGATATCGTTAGCCGGCGTGACACGCATGAACATGTCCTTCAGGTTCGAAGCGATGGTGACCTCGGAAACCGCGAAGGATTTTTCACCATTCTCGATCCAGAAGCCGCTCGCACCGCAGCTATATTCACCTGTGAGCATGTTGGCGCCGTGGCCAATCAATTCGGTGACGTAAAAGCCGGTTCCGACGTCCCTCAGCAGATCTTCCGGCGAAATATCGCCTGGCTCCAGCGCGAGATTGGTTGAGGACGGCGATACCGAAGTGCCACCGCGCACGCCGCGACCGTTGGTTTCAAGGCCGAGTTCACGCGCTGCCGAGGTAGAGAGGAACCAATGCTTCAGCACCCCGTCCTCGATCATCGTCATCTTCTCGCCCCGGACACCCTCGCCATCGAAAGGACGCGACGAGGGGCCACGAACGATCTGCGGATCGTCCGTCAGATAAAGGCCCTTTTTCAGAACGTGCTGCCCCATCCTGTCGCGCAGGAAGCTGGTCTTGCGGGCAACGGAAGCGCCATTGATCGCGCCGGCAATGGCGCCGACGAAACCGCGCGCGATGCGGGGATCAAAAACCACGGTAATATTGCTGCCGGTATCGACCTGACGCGGGCCGACCCGCCGCACGACTTTTTCGCCGGCGCGGCGGCCGATCTCTTCGGCTGCATCCAGATCAGCGTAATAGAGGCGGCTGTCGAAATCGTAGTCGCGCTCCATCTTCGTGCCCTCGCCGGCGATGACACTGACGGAACGGCTGAAACGGCTGCCCATGTAGCTGCCGGAAAAACCGTGCGAGGTGGCAAGGACGAGGCCGCCCATGCCGCTCGATGCGCCAGCACCGGAGGAATTGCTGACGCCCTTGACGGCAAGCGCCGCCTCTTCCGAGGCGAGCGCTGCCTCACGCAATTGATCTGTAGAGACCTCGGTCGCATCGAAAAGCTCGAGATCGTCGTAGGAGGTTGCGAGCCGTTCCTTGTCTGCCAGGCAGGCGAAGGGGTCTTCCGGCGAAACCTTCGCCATGGCCACCGCCCGTTCCGCCAGGGTCTTCAGGTCGAAGCCGGGATTGGCCGAAACGCTCGCCACCCGCCGCCCGACGAAAACGCGAAGCGAAAAATCATCGCTTTCGGAGGATTCGGTACTTTCCACCTTGCCAAGCCGGACGCCGACCGATTGCGAGCGAGAGCGGACGACGACGGCATCCGCCTCATCCGCGCCTGCAGCACGGGCAAGATCGACAAGCTCGCTGGCGCGATCGAGAAGTTTGGAAGAATCTATTTCTGAGGACATGAGTTGGCCTTTCATTCCTGTTCCATTTATTGTGCCATCAACCCCGCATCAAGGGCGAAACGCCGCTTTCTCCATCGACAAGGCTTTGTCGCCACCATATTCGAAAGTCAGCCAGCATGACCGAGCACGACGCTCTCTTTTCCGAACCCTTGCTGCTTCTGGCCGGCGCTGTCATCGCGGCGTCGATTTTCCGCAAACTCGGCCTTGGCACCGTGCTCGGTTATCTGGTGGCGGGCATCGTCATCGGGCCGTTCCTGCATCTGGTGACAGACGCGAAAGATATCTTCAACGTCTCGGAACTGGGCGTGGTTTTCCTGCTCTTCATCATCGGCCTCGAACTCAAGCCATCGCGCATATGGCAGATGCGGCGCGATATTTTAGGGCTGGGGCTGGCGCAGGTGCTGGTGACGGGCAGCGTGCTGGCATTGATTGCCTGGTGGGCCGGGCTGATCGACGCGCGCGGCAGCCTCGTTGCGGGTTTCGGCCTTGCACTCTCCTCCACCGCCTTTGCGTTGCAGATTCTTGAAGACGATGGCGACATGAATACGCGGCATGGCAACCGGTCCTTCTCGATCCTGCTGTTTCAGGATCTCGCCATCGTACCGCTTCTCGCCCTTGTCACCATTCTTTCCAACCGCCCGGACGTGCCGACGGATTCGATGGCCTACGATCTCGTCGCCTCCGTTGTCGCGGTGGCGGGCATGGTGTTGGCCGGGCGTTATCTGCTGACGCCGATGTTCCAGATCATCGCCCGCACGGGTGCGCGGGAGGTGATGATCGCCGCCGCCCTCTTCGTCGTCATCGGTGCGGCCGCCATCATGGAGGCGGTTGGGCTTTCGATGGGCATGGGTGCGCTCCTGGCCGGGCTGATGCTGTCGGAATCCTCCTATAGGCACGAGCTGGAAGCGGATATCGAGCCGTTTCGCGGGCTGTTTCTGGCGCTGTTCTTCATGGCTGTCGGCATGTCGCTGCACATCAACATCGTCTACGAGCACATTCTTCTCATCCTGATCGCCGTGCCGGCGATGATGGCTGTGAAGGCGGCCGTAATCTATGGGCTATGCCGCATCGCCGGTTCATCCCGTTATGCATCGAGCCGTATCGCGCTGCTGCTGGCGCAGGGCGGCGAATTCGGTTTCGTGCTGTTTTCCACTGCCGCCGCCTCCCGCCTGTTTCCGCAGGCGACGGCTTCCATCCTTGTCGCCATCGTGACGCTTTCCATGGCGCTGACGCCGCTGCTGGCAGTGGTTTCTCGCCGGCTGACGGCGGAGGATGCCGATGAGGACACGCTGGACGAGGATTTTGACGGGGCTGGCGCCGATGTGCTGATGATCGGCTTTTCGCGCTTCGGCCAGATCGCCTCGCAAATCCTGCTTGCCGGTGGGCGCGACGTGACTGTCATCGACAGTTCGGCTGATCGTGTACGTCAGGCTTCCCGCTTCGGTTTCCGCATCTTTTTTGGCGATGGTACACGCAAGGACGTGTTGATCGCGGCTGGCATAGAGCGCGCCGATCTCGTGGCGGTCTGCACCCATAAAAAGGAAGTCACCGACCGCATCATCGACATGATCCAGTCGGAATTTCCCAGCGTGCGCATCTATGCCCGCTCCTATGACCGCATTCATTCCCTCGATCTCAGGAAAAAGGGCGTGGAATACGAAATCCGCGAGACGCTGGAATCCGGCCTGCTGTTTGGCCGCCGCATTCTGGAAGGGCTGGACATGGACGGCGAAAGGGCGCTTGCCATTTCCGACGACATACGCGAGCGCGACGAGGAGAGATTGCAGCTACAGGCCGTGGAAGGGCTCGCCGCCGGCAGGCAGATGCTGCACAACAAGCCGGTGCGCGAAGTGAAACCCGAGCCACTGATGAAGCCGAAGAACAAGGTGGAAAAGCGCGAGGAAGAAGAGGACGAAGACGAGGGTGAAATAGCAGTCACCCACTAAGCGGCACGCGCTCGCCCATAGCGAATACTCAAGGAGTACCGCTCAAGCCTCCACGCCCTGCCCGCGATGGAACAGTTCCACCTGCATTTCGATCTGCCGTTTCAGATCATCCTTGATCCCGGCGGAAGCGTTCAGCACTTCTTCCGATTTGAGGAAATCCAGCACGCCGAAACGGTGCACCGGTGGGCGCAGGAAAATATGCGGCGGGCGCAATCTGAGTTTCAGGGCAATGGCCGCCTGCATCATCAGCTGACTGGCGCCGAACAGGCTGTCCAGCCGGTTCGGCATGGTGGTGCCATCACCTTCAGGGCCGCCAACCACATCGATGCCGACGATGATATCGGCCTGATCCATCAGATGCTCATAGGGCACGGGATTGAAGATGCCGCCATCGATCATGATGCGGCCGTTAACGCGCACCGGCATGAATAGAGCCGGAATAGCCGCAGAAGCCGCCAGCGCCTGAATGATCTCGCCGGTTTCCACCACCACTTCGGTCTGCGCATAATAATCCGTGGTTACCACTTTCAGGGGAATGGCAAGTTCGGAAAAATCCTTCGGCAGGGCCTGCGGCATCAAGGCGTGCAGAATGAGTTCGAGATTGAACTGGCCAAGACGAAAGCCATCGACCGCATGGCGCATGGATGAGGGGCCAAGGCTCCAGAGACGGTTGGCGACCGAACCCTTCCGCCCCATGAGTTCAAGCGTATATTCGCGGATTTCCTTGCCGCTCATGCCGGCCGCCATGCCTGCTGCGATGATGGAGCCGATGGAGGAGCCGGAAAGCGTGACCGGGCGAATGCCTAGTTCGTCGAATGCCTCGATAACGTTGATGTGGCAGATGCCGCGTGCGCCACCGCCGCCAAGCGCCAGGCCGAATGTCGGCTCATGGCCGCTCTCGCGGCTGGCATCGATCGCCTCTTGCCCGGCGTGAACCATTGTGACGCTGTCGTTTAGACCCTGCTCCATGCCAAATACCCAAGACCCTTTCCACGGCAAAGCCTCTGCCTATTCGGCAAACAAGACAAGACCGTGACGTGACGGGAAAGTGCTGCCGTCAGAGCGTTTTCGCTTTTCTTCAAATCGCGAAAACAATCTAACTCTTTGTTTTGCGGCATTTCCGCACGGAAACCGGGGGCCGTTTTTGCTGGAAATGCTCTAGGGCTCGTAGCGGTAGAAGTGCATTTTCGAGTCGCCGAAGATGCGGCTTTCGAGCGGTTTGAACACCGGCTCGACATTGACCACAACATCGCCGCGCTCTTCCAGAATGGCGAGCGCACCGGGGGCCAGCCAGCCGCCAGCATGGGCAGCAGCAAATGCCTTCTCCCCGTGGCCCTGGCCATAGGGCGGATCGGCGAACAGGAGATCGAAGGGCTCGATATTGTTGACGCCGCCAAGCTTGGTCGCGTCACGCCGCAGGATGCGGGCACGCCCATGCAGCCCCAGCGCATCGATATTTTCCCACAACAGCCCCCTGCCCTCAACGCCGTTTTCGACGAAGAGCGCCACACGACAGCCACGCGAAAGCGCCTCCAGCCCGACCGCGCCCGTTCCGGCAAAAACGTCCAGAACGCGCGTACCGTCAAGACTTTCCGGATAGGCGTGGCTTAGAATATTGAAGAGGCTTTCCCGTGTCCTGTCGATTGTCGGACGAATGGAATTTGTTTTCGGCGCGGCCAGATTTCGGCCGCGGAACTCACCGCCTACGATCCGCATTACGTGTCATTCCCCTGCCACCAGAAGGTTTGCCACCCGGGCCTTTGCCGCCCGGTTTGCCGCCGCCGGGGCCGCTACCGCCACCGGGGCCTTTGCCCTTGCCTGAAAAACCCGAACGTTCGCCACGTTCACCCGGTTTTCCAAAAGAAGGCTTGCCCGATGCGGGCCTGCCGCCGGGTTTGCCACCCGGTTTTGCGCCTCTTGGCTTGTCACCGAAAGGCCGGTCGCCGCGTGGGCGATCACCGTCTTCGCGGGGCTTGTCGCGGAACGTACGCTCACCGAAAGGTTTCTCACCACGTGCTGTGCGATCTCCGAAGCTCTTCTCGCCGCGGGGGCGGTCGCTGCGCGGGCGATCACCCTCCTCACGTGGCTTGTCACGGAACGGACGGTCGCCAAACGGTTCTCCACCGCGTGCGGTGCGATCTCCGAAGCTCTTGTCGCCGCGAGGACCGTCGCCACGCGGGCGATCTCCCGCTTCCCGTGGTTTGTCAAGGAACGGGCGGTCACCGAAGGATTTCCCGCCGCGATCTCCAAAGCTCTTTCCACCGCGCGGGCCGTCGCCACGTCCACGACCGCCTTCCTCTTCGCGCGGGGAATCCGAACGGATCCACTCGCCCTCGGAATCGGCATGCCTGACGACGTTGCGGCGCGCTTCCGCCTGGGCGGATGGCTTCTTGAACAAGCTTTCCGCTTCCGCGCGGGCAGAAGACTTCCGCTCCTTGCCATCACGGGTGGGCTTTGCGCCGGGCGCCATCCAGACATTGGCCGTGCGGCTGGTGCCCGCGGGCGGGCGGGCGGGGCGGCGTTCTTCGCCATCCTCTTCGCCACGGGTTTTCGCGCCGAATTTCCCGGCAGGTTTGCCACCGAACTTGCCGGCTGGCTTGTCACCGCGCTTGGTGTCGAGACGGCCGAGCGCCTTTTCGCGGCGATCTTCCGGTTTGCCGGCAGCCCTGTCGAACCGCGGCTTGCCTTCCGGCGCGTCGCTCTTTGCCCATTCGGACCGGGGCGCGCGCTTGGGCGTATTTTCTTCTTCATCGTCGGCGACAGGCGCATCGTAGATCGGCGCGTCGAAATTGGCGCCGGATTGTTCGATGAGGCGCGGACCAAGCTGGTCACGCAGCATGCGGCCACGCACTTCAAGCACCTTGCCTTCAGGCAGATCGCCAAGCTGGAACGGGCCGTAGGAGATACGGATCAGGCGGTTGACCTCAAGGCCAAGCGCGCCGAGCACGTTCTTGATCTCGCGGTTCTTGCCTTCGCGCAGACCCATGGTGATCCAGACGTTGTGACCCTGGGTGCGGTCGAGCGTCGCGTCGATAGCGCCATAAAGCACGCCGTCGACGGCAATGCCTTCTTTCAGCTTGTCGAGCGCTGCCTGATCGACCTCGCCATGGGCGCGCACGCGGTAGCGGCGCAGCCAGCCGGTCGTCGGCAGTTCCAGCACGCGCGAGAGACCGCCATCATTGGTCAACAGCAGCAGGCCTTCGGTATTGATGTCGAGGCGGCCGATAGAGAGCACACGCGGCAATTCACCCGGCAGATTGTCGAAAACGGTCGGGCGGCCTTCCGGGTCGGAATTGGTCGTCACCAGGCCAGCGGGCTTGTGGTAAAGCCACAGGCGCGTGCGCTCAGCCCCGCGGATGGGCATGCCATCCACTTCGATCTTGTCGGAAAGAGTCGCGTTCATCACCGGAGTGTCCAGCTTGACGCCGTTCAGCGACACGCGGCCTTCCATGATCATGCGCTCGATATCGCGGCGCGAGGCAACGCCGGCGCGCGCCATGATCTTGGAAATGCGCTCTGGCTTGGTGCCCATAACGGCTTCCTGCACCGGAGCCGCCTTGGCTTCTACCGGTTTCTTTTCACGCTCTGCGGCGGGCTTGCCGGGGCCTTTCGGCTTCTTGTCGCGGCTAAAAGTCTTGCCACCGTCACGCTTCGGCTTGTCTTTAAAAGTCATTTGCTGTTTGCCTGTTGTTTGGGCTGTCCTATCAGGTCCAAGCACAAGGGTTAAGAGGAAATTGAAACGCAATGGCCGAAAGGACGCATTTCATGGAACTGGCGCTGGCGGAAGCCCGTGCCGCCGGTGAGCGGCAGGAGGTTCCGATCGGCGCAGTCCTGGTTATGGACGGTCGCGTCATCGCCCGTTCCGGCAATCGCACCCGTGAATTGAACGATGTGACGGCGCATGCCGAAATCGCCGTGATCCGCATGGCCTGCGAGGCGCTGGAACAGGAACGCCTGCCCGGTGCCGATCTCTATGTAACGCTGGAACCCTGCACCATGTGCGCGGCGGCGATCTCGTTTGCCCGCATCCGTCGTCTCTATTACGGTGCGGAAGACCCGAAGGGCGGCGCGGTGCATAGTGGCGTGCGCTTCTTCAGCCAGCCGACATGCCACCACGCGCCTGATGTGTATTCGGGGCTGGCGGAAAGCGAAAGTGCTGAAATTCTGCGGAAATTCTTTCGCGAGAAACGTCTCGACGAATAAGCAGCCGGCGGGAGATGCAATCTTTCCCGCAGGCCATAAGCCCTTCATTTTATCAGAAGGGGTTCCACCAGGGTTTGCCGGTGTTTGCCATCGCCGCTTCTTTCTTACGGCGCTTTTCCTTCTTCTGCTCCGGCTCACCGAGGTCAGTCAGCTGATCCTGCGGAACGCTACGATATTCCTGCGGCGGATCAGTCAGGAACTTGCGCTGGGCGTTGACGACAGAGCCACCCTGGGCATCTGCCTTGGCCTTGCGGAAGGCTTCCCATTTCTGGCTTTCGGTCATCTGGCCGGCCGTGCCGTTGCCGGCAAGCAGCGGTGAGCGGTAATGCGGATTGTTCTTATTGGCATCCGCCTCGTCGCGCAGGCGTTCACGGGTCTCTTCCGGCGATTCGACCCATTGCGGGTTGTTTTCGCGGCTCGCCATGTTCTGCTGCGGCGTCGTCAATTGCTCGGCGCGGGACTGGGCGGGGACAACGAGACCGGGACGCGGGCTGTATTTCAGGTTACGTTTTTCCTGATCGTTGCCGGTGATCGAAGTCGCGTTGCCGAGGTCGTCTACAAGCTGTTCTGCCGCAGTCTTGCCCGTACCATAGGTCGGGCTCGTGCAGGCGCTGAGCAGCACGCCTATCGCCGTGATACCTGCAACCGTGCGGAACATGCTCAAACCCTGCGCGTTATCCTGCCCAAAAGCCTTCATCGTCTTCATAAAAACCCTTCCAGCCGTCCGTCCCATTGCGCCAGACATCGTCTTTCGGCAGGCGGTAGCCCGCATTGCCGTGCAAATCCGGCCATTTTCAGGCAGGTGTACCGGATGAAGAGCTAAAGCGCAATTCATCCGGCCATTTTCCTCGCGCATCGGCCCGAAACTCGAAATCGATTTTTCGACAGGAACGATGCGCAGCAGCTTTAAATCATCCCAGCGCGGCAAGCTCGCGCAGTGCCGCCGCATCACGGGCCGAAACCTCCGGATAGTCCGGATCGGAACCGACATCGGTGGTGATACGCCAGGAGCGTGCGCATTTTGCGCCTTCCGCCAGCTTCTGCTCGACCACGACCTTTGCGACCTCCGGCAAGCGGAAGCCATCGGCAGGGCCTTCATCGCCGACCACCGAAATGGCCGAGGTGATGCAGATTTCGGCAAAATCCTGCCCGGAGAGAGCCGCCAGAAGATCGGCGTCGGCAATGTGCACGATGGGCGCTGCCTCAAGCGAGGAGCCGATACGCTTTTCACGGCGTTCCACTTCGAGCGCACCGGTGACGACCGTGCGGACCTTGCGGATTTTCTCCCACTTCGCTTCCAGCGCGTCGTTGTTCCACTCCGCCGGAATTTCCGGGAACTGGGCGAGATGCACCGATTCCGCATCCGGATAGCGCGAAAGCCATGCTTCTTCAGTGGTGAAGGGCAGCATGGGCGCAAGCCATGTGACGAGGCAATCGAACAGCTTGGCGATGACCGACAGCGATGCACGGCGCTTCAGCGACGACGGCGCGTCACAATAAAGCGTGTCCTTGCGGATGTCGAAGTAGAAAGCCGACAGCTCCACATTTGCGAAATCGATCAGGGCGCGGGCGATCTTCTTGAAGTCGAAGGCGTCGTAGCCATCGCGCACGACCTTATCCAGCTCGGACAGGCGGTGCAGCACCAGCTTTTCCAGTTCCGGAAGATCGGCATAGGCGATCTCCTCGCCCTTGTCGTGGGCAAGCGTGCCGAGCATCCAGCGCACGGTGTTGCGCAGCTTGCGATACGCGTCGATATTGGTCTGGATTATGGCCTTGCCCAGACGCTGGTCTTCCCAGTAATCGGTCGTCATGACCCACAGGCGCAGGATATCCGCGCCGGACTCTTTCATCACGTCCTGTGGTGCAACAACGTTGCCGAGAGACTTGGACTGCTTGCGGCCCTGCTCGTCCATGGTGAAGCCATGGGTGACGACGGCGTTATAAGGCGCGCGGCCACGCGTCGCGCAGCTTTCCAGCAGCGACGAATGGAACCAGCCGCGATGCTGGTCCGAGCCTTCGAGATAGACATCCGCCGGCCACTTCATGTCCGGGCGGTCTTCCAGCGTGAAGGTATGGGTGCAGCCGCTATCGAACCACACATCGAGAATGTCCATGACCTGCTGCCATTTGGCGTGGTCATGGTCATTGCCGAGGAAACGTTCCTTCGCGCCTTCGGCGAACCAGGCATCCGCACCTTCAGCCTCGAAGGCCTCGAGGATGCGGGCGTTGACAGCCTCGTCGACCAGAACCTCACCCTGCTCGTCGGCGAAGACCGCGATCGGCACGCCCCAGCTGCGCTGGCGCGACAGAACCCAGTCGGGCCGACCTTCGATCATGGCGCGCAGGCGGTTCTGGCCGGATGCCGGAACGAAACGGGTCTGGTCGATGGCATCAAGCGAACGCGAGCGCAGTGTCGTGCCGTCGCCCAGTTCCTTGTCCATATAGACAAACCACTGCGGCGTGTTGCGGAAGATCACCGGCTTCTTGGAGCGCCAGCTATGCGGATAGCTGTGCTTCAGACGGCCGCGCGCGAACAGGTTATTGGCAGCGATCAGCGCCTTGATGACGCGCTCGTTGGCATCGCCCTTCTTGCCGTTATCATCCATGACGCGGGCCGCACCGCCTTCGGCAGACGGGCCGAAACCGGGTGCGTCCTCGGTGTAGAAACCGTCATCGCCAACGGGGAACGGGATGGCCGGCGAAACGCCGCGCGCTTCCAGCTCACGCTGATGCGCGGTCCAGACGTCAAAGTCCTCGCGGCCATGGCTCGGGGCGGTGTGCACGAAGCCCGTGCCTGCATCGTCGGTGACATGGTCGCCATCGAGAAGCGGAACCGGGAAATCGTAGCCAAGCGACGCCAAAGGATGGGCGCAGGCGATGGCGGCCAGCTCTTCAGCTTTCACATCGCGCACGAACTTGAAGGTCACCTTCGCCTTGGCAGCAGCCTCATCGGCAAGCTTTCTGGCGAAGATCAGCTTTTCACCCGGCTGCGGCCCGAAATCGTTCTGCGCGCTTTCGACTTCGAACAGGCCATATTCGACCCGCGAGGAGAAGGCGATGGCGCGGTTGCCGGGGATGGTCCACGGCGTGGTTGTCCAGATGACGACAGAGACGCCGGAAAGAGCTGGCGCAGCGTCCTTCACCGGGAACTTCACCCAGATCATGTCGCTTTCAACGTCGTGATACTCGACCTCGGCTTCCGCCAGCGCCGTGCGCTCGACAACCGACCACATGATCGGCTTGGAACCGCGATAGAGCTGGCCGCTCTTGGCGATCTTCAGCAGTTCGCCGGCGATGCGGGCTTCCGCGTGGAAGTTCATGGTTGTGTAGGGGTTTTCGAAGTCACCCTCGATGCCGAGGCGCTTGAACTCTTCCGACTGAACCTTGATCCAGCCAGCAGCGAACTCGCGGCACTCCTTGCGGAATTCGTTGACTGGAACCTCGTCCTTGTTCTTGCCCTTGGCGCGGTAGGCTTCCTCGATCTTCCATTCGATCGGCAGGCCGTGGCAATCCCAGCCGGGCACGTAATTGGCGTCGAAACCGCGCATCTGGAACGAGCGGGTGATGACGTCTTTCAGGATCTTGTTCAGCGCATGGCCGATGTGGATGTTGCCGTTGGCATAGGGCGGGCCATCATGCAGCACGAATTTCTCGCGACCGGCGGCGGAGGCGCGGAGCTTTTTATAAAGGCCCATTTCCTGCCAGCGCTTCACCGTTTCCGGTTCTTTCTGCGGCAGGCCGGCACGCATCGGGAAATCCGTCTGCGGCAAATAGAGGGTCGAGGAATAGTCGAATTTTTCTGCGGTGTCGCTCATAATTGTACCGTTGTTGCGCGCCGTGTCGGTCGCGCCGTCTCAATTTCAAAGAGGGCAAATACGGAAAGCGCCATGTCAAATGCCATGACGAGCGCCAAAATCCCGGACCTTCCGGCTCTTCAGAGCGGGCGGAAGGCCGGGCCAATAATTCGGCCTATCTCAACTTTAAACAGCAACCGGTATTGGGACATGGCCGGTTGTTTATGCGGTTTTCCGGCAAAAAGGAAGTGAAAAGCGACGACAATCCGGGACAGGATTATCTGCCCGCTCAAAATGCTATCTTCGCATCCAATTCACTGAGCGGCCGCACGCCTGACAGCATCGCCCGCGCCTCTTCCTCATCCCGCCTGATCTGCGCGACCAGCGGGTCCAAGCCGTCAAATTTCAGCTCGTCACGCAGGTGCCCGAAGAAGGATACCGAACACACCTCACCGTAGAGATCACCGGAAAAATCGAAGACGTAGGTTTCCAGAAGTGCCGCACCGTTATCGGTGACCGTCGGGCGGTAACCGAAGCTTGCAACGCCATCGTAAATCGCCCCGTCGGGGCGGCGGAACCGCACGGCATAGATGCCGGCTTTCAGCTCCGTTTCGGGTGAAAGCGCCATGTTGGCCGTTGGGTAACCCAGCGTTCGCCCCAGCTTCTGGCCGCCGATGACTTCACTTTCCACCGTGAAACGATACCCGAGTTGTCCGGCGGCACCTGCCACATCTCCTTCGCACAGAAGCGAGCGGATACGGCTCGATGAGACGACATCCGCGCCCTCGTCGCGAAAGGCATCCACGAGCGTCACGTCGAAGCCGTTGCGCTTGCCGGCCGCCATTAGAAATGCCGGGCCACCTTCGCGGCCCTTGCCGAAATGAAAATCAAAGCCGGTGACGACTGCGCTGGCGCCCAGCCAGTCGACCAGAATGGAATTGACGAACTCTTCCGCCGAGCGCTGCGAAAACTCGCGGTCGAAGGGGTATTCGATGACCGAGCGGAAACCGATGGCCTCGAGAATACGTGCCTTCAACGGCGCAGGCGTCAGGCGGAAGACCGGCGTTTCGGGGCGGAAGACGGAACGGGGATGCGGTTCGAAGGTCAGCACCAGTGCCGGAACGCCACGCGCCTCGGCCAGTTCCAGCGCCCGGTCCAGAACGGCGCGGTGGCCGCGATGCACACCATCGAAATTGCCGATCGCGATGACGCCGCCGCGCAAGCCTTCAGGCAGCGGCTCCTTTTTTTCATTGCGATGAAAGACGGTCATTGCAGTCGATCCATTTTTTACGCCGGCTTACGCCAGACGTTTCCTAGGCAAGGCGGGGCATCCACCAGCCGGGAGCCGCGCCCTGCCCCTTCAGATAGGCGTTCAGAAGCGCCTCGTCCGTCTGGCCATTCAGCGTATATTCGGCGGCGTGAATGCCGCCGCTGATATAAAGAAGGTTGAGGCCGCTCGCAATTGCGCCCTTCACATCCGTCGGCATGCCATCGCCAATGGCGAGCACGCGATCCTTCGGGAAATCGCCGCGCACTTCTTTCGCCGCCGCGAGGCAGGCTTCATAGATCGGTGCGTGCGGTTTGCCGGCAATACGGACTTCGCCGCCAAGCTGTTCGTAATATGCGGCCATGGCGCCGGCGCAGGGAATGATGCGCTCGCCGCGCTCTACCACCAGATCGGGGTTGGCACAGATCATCGGCGCCTTGCGGGCGATAAAGCCTTTCAGCATTTCCGTATAATCTTCCGGCGTTTCCGTCTCGTCATCGAAGAAACCGGTGCAGACGACGGATTCCGCTTCCGCCTCGCCGACCCGTTCGACATCGAGACCTTCCAGCAGCGGCATGTCACGCTCGGGGCCGAGCAGAAAGACTTTTCTCGGGCCTTCCGCGATCAGGCCGCGGGTGACGTCGCCCGATGTAATGATGCGGTCATAGGCCTCATCCGGCACGCCGAGAACGCGAAGCTGGGCGATGACACCGGGGGCCGGACGCGGCGAATTGGTGATGAGCACCACGGTCTTGCCGGCCTTGCGCGCGTCGTGCAGCGCAACCGCCGCATCAGGGAAAGCGCTAACGCCATTATGCAGCACGCCCCAGACATCCGAAAGAACAACGTCGAACCCATCAGTGATTTCGCCGAGGGTGAGAATGCGATGGGCCATGATATGCTTTCCGGGTGCGAAAAAAGGGTGTGCGTCACATGGCAAAGCAGGACGCCGATGGCAAGGAAAAAAGCGGCGCCAGGCCTGCCTCCGGACCACCGGCCACCATCCGAACATAAAACCCCTCTACGCCGAAAACGAAGGCTGCCTGAAAAGAGCGATTTGTCCTCGCCCGTCATAGCGTGGAAATTTTCTGTCATGGAACGCTGGTAACCATAGGCCGTGAAATTTTTCCGGCAGTGCGTTCTTGACTCCGGGGGGACGCCTCCTTATCTCGGCTTTGCTGGCACTCCAACAAGAGGAGTGCTAACACCCATCACGTGAACCTTCAAAAGGTTCCTGAAGTCATTTGATCGAGGGATTAGGCAATGACAAGCACCAATTTCCGCCCGCTTCATGATCGCGTCGTCGTTCGTCGCGTTGAGTCCGAAGCAAAGACCAAGGGCGGCATCATCATTCCCGATACCGCCAAGGAAAAGCCGCAGGAAGGCGAAATCGTCGCCGTCGGTTCCGGCGCTCGCGATGAGGCCGGCAAGGTCGTCGCTCTCGACGTCAAGGTTGGCGATCGCGTCCTGTTCGGCAAGTGGTCGGGCACCGAAGTCAAGCTCGACGGCGAAGACCTTCTGATCATGAAGGAAGCCGACATCATGGGTATCATCGGCTGATTTCGCCGCACCCATCGTTTCCTTAAATTTCAAGCCGGACCCCGTCCGGCCATTCGAAACCAGGAGTTTTGAAAATGGCAGCCAAAGAAGTCAAATTCGGCCGCACAGCGCGCGAAAAGATGCTCAAGGGCGTCGACATTCTCGCTGATGCAGTGAAGGTCACCCTCGGCCCGAAGGGTCGTAACGTCGTTATCGACAAGTCCTTCGGCGCACCGCGCATCACCAAGGACGGCGTTTCGGTCGCCAAGGAAATCGAACTCGAAGACAAGTTCGAGAACATGGGCGCACAGCTCGTTCGCGAAGTTGCCTCCAAGACCAACGACATCGCCGGTGACGGCACCACCACCGCAACGGTTCTGGCCCAGGCCATCGTTCGCGAAGGTGCAAAGGCAGTTGCTGCCGGCATGAACCCGATGGACCTCAAGCGCGGTATCGATCTGGCCGTTGCAGAAGTCGTCAAGGACCTTCAGGCCAAGGCCAAGAAGATCAACACTTCGGAAGAAGTTGCACAGGTCGGCACGATCTCTGCAAACGGCGAGCGTCAGATCGGTCTCGACATTGCTGAAGCAATGCAGCGCGTCGGCAACGAAGGCGTCATCACCGTTGAAGAAGCCAAGACCGCTGAAACCGAACTCGAAGTCGTCGAAGGCATGCAGTTCGACCGCGGCTACCTGTCGCCTTACTTCGTGACCAACCCGGAAAAGATGGTTGCGGACCTCGAAGACGCATACATCCTTCTGCACGAAAAGAAGCTTTCGAACCTCCAGGCCATGCTGCCTGTTCTCGAAGCTGTCGTTCAGACCGGCAAGCCGCTCGTCATCATCGCTGAAGACGTAGAAGGCGAAGCCCTTGCAACGCTCGTCGTCAACAAGCTGCGTGGCGGCCTCAAGATCGCTGCCGTCAAGGCTCCTGGCTTCGGCGACCGCCGCAAGGCCATGCTGGAAGACATCGCCATCCTGACCGGTGGTACCGTCATTTCCGAAGATCTCGGCATCAAGCTCGAAAGCGTTACCCTCGACATGCTCGGCAAGTCGAAGAAGGTTTCGATCTCCAAGGAAAACACCACGATCGTTGACGGTGCTGGCCAGAAGTCCGACATCGAAGGCCGTGTTGCCCAGATCAAGGCGCAGATCGAAGAAACCACTTCCGACTACGACCGCGAAAAGCTGCAGGAACGTCTTGCCAAGCTCGCTGGCGGCGTTGCCGTGATCCGCGTTGGCGGTTCGACGGAAGTTGAAGTGAAGGAAAAGAAGGACCGCATCGACGACGCTCTCAACGCGACGCGCGCTGCTGTTCAGGAAGGCATCGTACCGGGCGGCGGCGTTGCCCTGCTGCGTTCTTCCACGAAGATCACCGTCAAGGGTGAGAACGACGACCAGGAAGCCGGCATCAACATCGTCCGCAAGGCTCTGCAGTCTCTGGTTCGCCAGATTGCAGAAAACGCAGGTGACGAAGCTTCCATCGTTGTTGGCAAGATCCTCGACCGGAACGAAGACAACTACGGCTACAACGCCCAGACCGGCGAATATGGCGACCTGATCCAGCTCGGCATCGTCGACCCGGTCAAGGTTGTTCGCACGGCTCTGCAGAACGCAGCTTCGGTTGCTTCGCTGCTGATCACCACCGAAGCCATGATCGCCGAACTTCCTAAGAAGGAATCGGCAATGCCCCAGATGCCTGGCGGCGGCATGGGCGGCATGGACTTCTAATCAGTCCTGTCACTGGAATACGAAAGGGCGGTCTTCGGATCGCCCTTTTTTCGTTGCCGCTCATGCCTTTTGGTGATCTGGCGTCGCAAGCGCGCCAGACGGGCGGCATGGACTTCCAATCAGTCCTGTCACTGGAATACGAAAGGGCGGTCTTCGGATCGCTCTTTTTTGTTGCCGCCCATGCCCCTTGTGAGAGCTGGCGTGATATCCTCACTTGCCGGAATCGGGCTTAAAAAATATTGTCTCTTTTTGAAACAGCGATAACTTTAGTCGGCTTGTTTTCGGCAGCGCGTGCAATAATCGGGTGCCGATAGAGGCGAATCACAATTGCCGATGGGGCGGATTTTCGCCCTCTCCAGTTTATAAGCACGACATTTAGTTGTCTTTTTTTCATATATTTCGCGATTACGATGAAGGAATACATATTATTTTTGATTTTCTCTCTGACAGGTTGTTGTGGGTAGAAGAAAATAAACTATAAGTCAGCGCCCGTGAGGGTGCCGCGGCGGGACGCAAGCATTGAAGGGGTTCGATGCTTGGCAAGCACGCTCGAATGCGGATGGCGATGAAAAATCAACTTGGCAGCGACGCTTGAGATTGCAGCGCTGGTACGATGTTCATGCGGGGGCGCGATTTGTTCGAAATATCAAGACGCAACGATGCTCTGCCTGCGGCCGCGACAACCATGCCGGATACTCAGACCCTGTCGCATTTCTTTATTTCGGAGGAATGGAGCGGCGATCTTTCGAGCGGCGTCATCAAGCTTGGCGAACATGCATCTTTCATGCATGGGCTGCCGCAGGGTGAGTGCGGCCTGCTCAGCCTGATCCGCTGTTATGATCGGGGTCACCACGACCGCGTGCTCGAAATTTTCGAACAGGCTTCCGCCGCACCCTCACGCTTCTGCTTTTCCACCGGCCTGTTCACCCTGCCGGCAATGCGGCAGCCGCTTATTTGCATGGGCGAATCCTCGGGTTTCGAGATCGGCCAGCAAGGGCGCATTTCGGGGCTCTTCCTGTTTCCGCGTTTCGAGGATATGCGCTTCGCCGCCTAGCGCGTTTCCAGTAAAACTGCGCAGCGGCTTTATGTCAGGAAATTTTTTTAAAACAAATAGATAGATCGAGACGAATGGTCCCGTTCAAACGGGGATGCGCGCTCAATGTCATTGAACGACATTGTTGGTCGTTCACAAAATGAAGACAATTTGTCTTCTATTGTTCATCTTTATAGATGCATGATTTTCGGTCATTGATATCTCCAGACATCACCTTGCAGTTTAACCGGCGACACGCCGATCACTTACCGGAGATACTCCATGTCCAGCAGCCAGAACGCTCTCGTTCTCATCGCCCGCATTCTGCTTTCCTTCATCTTCATCTATTCCGGCTTCGGCAAACTCACCGATCCGGCCGGCACTGCCGGCATGATCTCGGGCGCCGGCATGCCTGCCGCAACCGCGCTTGCCTATCTTGCCGGCCTGTTCGAACTCGTTGCCGGTCTTGCCATTCTCGCCGGTTTCCAGACGAAGATTGCCGCATGGGCGCTTGCAGCATTCTGCGTGTTCACCGGCCTCGTATTCCACAGCGGCACCGTTGCCGTTCCCGGCTGGCCTGAGCCTGCTCTCGGCTGGATCAACACGCTGAACGGCATCATGCTGATGAAGAACATCACCCTTGCCGGCGCCTATATCCTGCTCGCAACCTTCGGTGCAGGCGCCTACTCCGTCGACGCAAAGCGCGGCTTCGTTGCCGCCCGCGCCTGAGCCCATAGGCTGACCAAGAAAAAAGCCGCCGGAGCGATCCGGCGGCTTTTTTCTTTTATGCTTTCAGACAGCCGCTTTTATTCGCGCCGCGATCTCCTGAACCGCCGGATCACCTTCGTGCTCCGGCTTGCGGGCGCGCACGAAACAGGCTTCCGAGCGGACGATGATGCCGTCGGAGAGGATTTTCAGGTGGTTAGCTTTCAGCGTCGAGCCGGTGGAGGTGATATCGACGATGATATCCGCCTGCCCTGCCGCCGGCGCACCTTCGGTGGCGCCAAGGCTTTCGACAATACGGTAAAGCTGAATGCCATGCTGGCGCGAAAAGAACTGCTGCGTCAGCCGCCAGTATTTGGTTGCGATTGCCAAACGGCGACCATGACGGGCACGGAATTCCGAGGCCACATCGCCGAGATCGGCCATGCTGTCCACATCCAGCCAGATTTCCGGCACGGCGACAACGACATCGGCATGGCCGAAACCGAGGCGGGCGCAGAATTCCACCTGCGCATCGGCGTTGGTCAGCCCCTCTCGCACCAGGTCTTCACCCGTCACGCCGAAATCCACGCTGCCAGCACCAATTTCGCGGGCGATCTCGGAGGCTGAGAGATAGGCAATCTCGATATCGTCGCGCCCTTCGATGCGGCCGCGATAGGACCGGTCGTTACCGACAGCTGCGACCTTCAGCCCGGCGCGTTCCAGAACGGCGGAGGCGTCTTCCTTCATCCGGCCCTTGGAGGGCAAGGCAATGGTGATCATGGCTTATCGCTCCCGCGCACCGTTTCGATGCGATCCAGCCAGAGGGAAAAGCCCACGGCCGGTATTTTTTCCTGCGCGCCAAGCAGCGTCAGCAGCCGGTCAAAACGGCCACCACCGGCCAAAACGCTATCGCTACCTTCTTCCATCACCTCGAAAACGAGGCCAGTATAATAATCGAGCGGACGGCCGAAGGCCGCGCCGTAGCTGACTGTTTCGAGATCGACCCCGGCATTCGCAAGGGCCGCGACACGCTTATCGAAAGCGGAAAGCGCACCGTCCAGTTTCAGCTTAGCCTTTGCGGCAAAATCGGCCAGAACTTGCGAGGCCTGCGGCAAGGGTGCCTGCAGGGCCAGAAACTGCTTGAGCAGTTCGAAACTCTCATCCGGCAGACGCGTGGCGGCAAGCGCCAGCTTTTCCCGCAGACGGCGGGCGATTTCCTGCGGCGAGCGGCTGGCATTGGTGGAATAGCCGGTTTCCTGCATTACCGTGTCGAGATAACCGACCAGCACCGCCTCTTCGCCCGTTGCCAGAAGTCCAGCGACCCGCGCGTCAAGGCCGGTCATGGGCTTGGGGTGCACGAGGCTTTCCAGCAGCGCGTCGAGCTGCGCCATATCGCCGAAAGCCTGCACCAGCCGTTTCTGCCAACCGAGCGGCAGGCCGAGCGCTGCAACGACCGCCTCGAACACCTGCTGGTCGCCCAGCGTGACGGCGAGCGAGCGGCCAGGCAGCAGGCGTTTCAGGATGGCGGTTGCATCAATCACGGCGCGGGCATCGGCGGCGGCGATATCGGTATCGCCAAGATCCTCGATGCCGGCCTGATAAAACTCGTTCGCACCCTCCCGGCGCTGGCGGAAGACCTCGCCCAGATAGGAGTAACGCTTCGGCGTACCCGTCGCCGTCTCGATATGGCGCAGGCAGACGGGAATAGTGAATTCCGGGCGCAAACAAAGGCTTTCACCTGTCTCGCTCTCCGTCATGAAAATACGCCGACGCAAATCCTCGCCCGCCATATCCAGAAACGGTTCGGCAGGCTGGATCACAGGCGTGTTCACACGACTTGTGCGGCGCGCGGCGAATTCTTCCAGTAGCTCTCCGGAAAATTCCGGCATGTCGATCAGGGGCATCCTTAACTCTCAGATGTCGTCATCACGATCGCCGTTTTGGGCGGGATCGTAAGGAAATTCGTAACCCTCGGTGGCGCGGCGAACGTCCTCTGCATGATGCTCCAGAATCTCGCGAACCTTCGCCACCAGTTCGGCTTCTGGCGCGGTGATCTGTGCCACCCGCGCTTCGCGCCAGCTGGCATTGTCCTCGATCTCGCCGGAGAGGCGCTTGCCTTCGATCAGATCCTTGATCTGCACGACGCCTTCGGCGCGCTCGTCACCGCCCTGGATGATGGCGATGGGGGAGCCGAGACGGTCGGCATATTTCAGCTGATTGCCGAATTTCTTCCAGTTGCCCTGGTACATTTCGGCGCGGATGCCCTCGGCACGCAGCGCCTGCGTGAAGCGCTGGTAACGGCCCATGCTGTCCACATCGCCATCCATGACGGTGATGAGAACCGGGGCGAGCGGCTTGACCTGACCGAGTTTGCCGAGGTTCTTCAAGGCCGTCATCAGACGAGAAACGCCGATGGAAAAGCCTGTTGCCGGAACTGGCTGACCCATGAAGCGAGAGACGAGACCATCATAACGGCCGCCACCGCCGACCGAGCCAAAGACGACCTTTTCGCCCTTTTCGTTGGTGACGTCGAAGGTCAGTTCGGCCTCATAGACAGGGCCGGTGTAATATTCGAGACCGCGCACGACGGAGGGATCGATCTTGATACGCGTCGCATCGTAACCGGCACCGGAAACCAGAGAGCCGATGATGTTCAGTTCATCGACGCCTTCCGCGCCTTTGGATGTGCCCGCAACCAATTTTGCGAGATCATCGGCGCTTTCCGCATAATCCTTGATGCCGACGAAAAACAGAACCTTTTCGATCTGCTCTTCGCCGAGACCCGCACCCTTGGTGAAATCGCCGGACTCATCCTTGCGGCCGGGACCGAGCAGCAGCTTCACGCCATCAGGGCCGAACTTGTCGAGCTTGTCGATGGCGCGCAGCACGTTCAGGCGACGACCGGCATTTTCCTCGCCACCAAGGCCGATGGCCTCCATGACGCCGTCCAGCACCTTGCGGTTGTTGACGCGGATGACATAATCACCGCGCGCAATACCAAGCGCTTCCAGCGTATCGGCCATCATCATGCACATTTCGGCATCGGCCTGCACACCGGCAGCACCGACCGTATCGGCATCGAACTGCATGAACTGGCGGAAGCGGCCGGGGCCGGGCTTTTCATTGCGAAACACATAACCGGCGCGATAGGTACGGTAGGGCAGCTGGATTTCGTTGAAATTTTCCGCGACATGGCGGGCAAGCGGTGCAGTGAGATCGTAACGCAGGCTCATCCACTGGTCGTCGTCATCCTGCAGCGAAAATACGCCCTCGTTCGGACGGTCGCTATCAGGCAGGAATTTGCCGAGCGCATCGGTATATTCAAACAGCGGTGTTTCCACCGGATCGAAGCCGTAAAGCTCGTAGACCTTGCGGATCTTGTCGATCATTTCATTGGTGGCATGGATATCGGCAGCAGAACGGTCCACGAAGCCACGCGGCAGGCGGGCTTTCAGTTTCTGAGGCTTTTTTGCTTTTTCGCTCATGATGCCGATCCGATATTTTCCTGAAATTATGCCGGTGTATTAGATGATGAAGCCCGGTGCGGCAAGCCGCAAAGCCTCTGGTTCTACTGGCCGCACGGGGCAAACAATGCTATATGGGATGCATGTATCCCATTTTAGTCGAAAAGGGCGCAAGCAATGAGCAAACAGACTGCCATCCGCCTGCCGGACGAGACCTATGAACGGCTGAAAGCGCTTTCCGAGCGCACGGGCCGTACGTCCGCTTACTATATCCGCGAGGCGATTGAGAAACATATTGAGGATATGGAAGATCTCTATCTAGCCGAAGAGGCGACGCGACAGCGCATTGCCAATAAAGAGCGCACCTATAATCTGGAAGAAGTGATGCGCGATCTTGACCTGGAAAATTGAATTTCAGCACCGAGCCGTCAAACAGCTTGGAAAGTTGGCAAAGCAGGACGCGAACCGCATCGTTTCTTTTCTGGCGGACCGGGTCGTCCAGGACGACAATCCCCGCCAGACAGGTGCCGCCCTGCAAGGCTCAGAACTCGGCAGCTTCTGGCGTTACCGGGTAGGCGATTACCGTATCATCTGCGATATACAGGACCACAAGCTTGTCGTGCTGGTGGTGGAAATTGGCCATCGCCGCGAAATTTACCGTTAGGCATCAATGATCCTCGAAGCCCTGCAATATGCCGCCACGCGTGCGGCCACGCCGAAGCCATTCCGGCCGCATATCCGCTATTCCGTCAATCTATGGGCGCGCGCCAATCGCTGCGCAACAGCATGGGCGGAGCATGAAAACAACAGCCAGCAATTTGTGCTGCAATCGGTGAGAAAACTCAAACAGAGACGGACGGCGGTGGTGCTCGGGTCGGGTCTGCTGCGCGACGTGCCATACGATGCGCTGGTGGCGATGTTCGATACCGTGGTTCTGGTCGATCTGGTGCATCTTGCCAGCGTGCAGGCGAAACTGCGCTTCAATTCCAAAAAGAATGTGCGCATCGTCAACCGCGATCTTTCCGGTTTTGACGATATCGTTGCCGGTAAAGAACCGGAACCGCTCGAGTTCCTGCGGCGGGTGCCCTATCTGGATTTCGTCGTCTCGGCCAACCTCCTGTCACAGATCGGCACCGGCGCGCGGCATCAGCTGGAGCGGGAGAAGATTGCCGGCGCGCCTGATGACCTTTTGCCGAGGCTCATTCAGACGCATCTGGATGCGCTGGCCGCCCTTCCCTGCAAGGTGTGCCTGGTAACGGACACATCCTTTGACGTTATCGGCAAAGACGGCAGCCTGCACCAGCACGAGGACTTGCTGCACGGCGCTGATTTGTCCGCGCCGGCCGCCGCATGGGAATGGCCACTCGCTCCGTTGGGAGAGGAAAGCAGGGACTATCGAATCGTTCATCACGTCGTTGCGCATGAGCTGACGTGATAGGCTCTGCCCGCGCACCGCGATCCGATAATGCCGCGCGGCCTTTCGACCTACAAACCGGCAAGACCGGCCTTGTAGTCCTCCGAGGCGGCACGGCTGAGGCGTTCCAGTTCCATGGCGGCACGGCTGGTGTGACGTTCCTTGTGGCGCAACAGAGCAAAATTGCGGGCGGGCAGATCGATGCCGGCGCGGACCAACAATCCCTGGCGTAAGAACAGGGAAGCGACGGAGGCGGAAACCGCCGTCGCCGCGCCGCCGGAGCGTGCCGCCATCACCACGGCCTCGTTGGAGGGCAGTTCCAGCATCACGGAAAGATCTGCCGGGTCGACACCCATCTGCCGCACCGCCGCCTCGAAGGCGGAGCGGGTGCCGGAACCCTGTTCGCGCAACACCCAGGACGTTCCGTATAGAATATCGAGGGCGGTGAGATAACGGCCGTCGGCGAAGGGGTGGGCGGAGCCGGTGACGACCAGAAGCTTGTCGGATACCACGGGCTGCACCATCAGCGCCGGCTCGTCGATCTTGCCCTCGATGAAGCCGACCTCAGCCAGCCCATCGAGCACGGCCTGAGTTACCGTTTTCGTATTGCCGATATCGAGTTTCAGCGTCACACCCGGATAAAGCTTCTTGAATTGCATGAGGATCGGCGGCAGCCAGTAGCTGGCAATGGTCTGGCTGGCGCAGACGGTGATTTCGCCGCGCGTCAGACCGCCCATTTCGGAGAGAATCAGTTCGGCGCTGCGCACACGCGCCAGCGTCGCCCTGGCCTCACCCAGAAACACCCGGCCGCTTTCGGTCAATTCGATATTGCGGCCGACGCGATGGAACAGCTCGACATTGTAAAATGCCTCGAGGTTCTTGATAGCGGAACTGACAGCCGAGGCGGTCAAACCGATTGCCTGCGCGGCCCTTGTCAGGTGCTCGCGTTCGGCGACGGCGATGAAAATGCGGAGTTGTTCAAAGGTCATGGCTTTTTCATTCGATTTTACCGAATAATATATGCCATATTATTTGATAGAATAAAACAGGCCATTCCGGCATTGTCTGGCCATGGCACAGCATCGCACCCTCACTCATCCCTTCCAGTCTTCTTTTCGCTCGCTGACCCCGCTTCTGCCGGGCATTCTGCTTTGCGCGGCGGTCAGTTGCGCTGCCATTCTGGCGGAACGCTTTCAGGTGCGTCTTGCCGGACATGCATGGCTCGGTGATCTGGTGCTGGCTATTCTGATCGGTACGCTTTTGCGTTCGCTCGTGTCGCTGCCAGCGGTTGCTTCGGCCGGCATCAAGTTCAGTGCCAAGACCCTGCTCGAGATAGCGGTGGCGCTTCTTGGCGCATCCTTGAGCCTTGCCATTCTCAAAGGCGCCGGCGGTTTGCTGATCGGCGGCATCGCTGTCATCGTCGCCCTGTCGCTGATCTTCAGCTATGCCGCCGGGCGGATGCTGGGGCTGCCACCCAAACTCGCAACCCTTATCGCCTGCGGCAACTCCATCTGCGGCAATTCGGCGATCGCGGCGGCAGCGCCCGCCATTGGCGCCAAGCCAGAAGATGTCGCCGCATCGATTGCTTTTACAGCCGTTCTCGGTGTCGCCGCCGTTCTGCTGATGCCGTTTCTGCCGCAGCTTCTCGGTCTTGATGCCACCCAGTATGGCATCTTCGCGGGCCTGACGGTCTATGCCGTACCGCAGGTGCTAGCCGCCACCGCCCCGCTCGGCGCCGTTGCGGTGCAGACCGGGACAATCGTCAAGCTCATACGCGTCCTGATGCTGGGGCCGGTCATTGCTGCCCTCTCCATCATCCACGGCCAGTCCGGCAAGGGCCGGCTGAAGTTGCAGCAGATGGTTCCGTGGTTCATCATCTGCTTCGTGCTGATGATCATGGCCCGTTCCTTCGGCCTTATTCCCGAGGTTCTGCTAGGCCCCCTCGCCTCGCTCTCCAACATCCTCACCATCATGTCGATGGCGGCACTTGGTCTGTCGGTCGACATTCGCAGCCTTCGCCATGCCGGGGGCAAGGTCATCGTCGCCGCCAGCCTCTCGCTCGTGCTGCTTGGAATCTTGAGCTTCGGCCTGATCGCGCTGACGCAAACGGCCTGAAGGTGCGGCGGGCCGTTATTTCTGAGTGCTGACCGTCAGGATATAATGCGCGCCGAGCCCGCGACGCGGTGATCCCAGGATAAGCGTCGGGCGGATCAGCCATTCGGTATCCGCCTTCGGCGTCAACGTGGCGATTTTACCTTCGGAGTCGCTGAAAAAGATCGCGTCCTGATCCGGCGTCGAAAAATCAAAGATCGCCATCAGGACGAATTCGCTGGAAGAGGTAAGCTCGACCTTCATCGTCTGCCCGGCCTTGACCTTCAGGCGGTAGACATCGCCACGGCCGCGCCGTGTCCAGCCATCTAGTTTCAACGGCCCGGTGGGCGGCAGGGCAACTTCCTTGAGCCTTTCGCCGTCGTCCAGCCAGATGCCGTCGACGTTGCGGCTTTCCGCAAGGGATGGATGCGGCACGGCCGCCACGGCCATGGCAAAAGCCAGAAGAAGGGACTTTGCTTTCATGGACGTACAAACTCCCGCCGCATGGCCTCGATCGGCTCACGGCAATGACAGCCTTCGATATGATCGTTGACCATACCCATGGCCTGCATGAATGCATAGACGGTCGTCGGGCCGACGAAGGTCCAGCCGCGCTTTTTCAAATCCCTGGAAAGACGAATGGACGCGTCGCTGGTGGGGTTGGCCCTTAACGTCGCATAGTCCAGCCTTTGCGGCCTTTCTGCGGCGGAAGGCTCGAACCCCCAGAAATAATGGGCAAGCGAACCGAATTCGTCCCGGAGCGCTATGGCGCGACGGGCATTGTTGATGGTCGACACGATCTTGCCGCGATGACGGATGATGCCCTTGTCCGCAACACAGCGCTCAATGTCGGCTTCACCGAACTCCGCCACTTTTTCGAATTCGAAATTGGCAAAGGCAAGACGGAAAGCCTCGCGCTTGCGCAACACCGTCAGCCAAGAGAGCCCGGACTGGAAGCCCTCGAGACATATCTTCTCGAACAGGCGGCGATCGTCGGTGACGGGATAACCCCATTCTCCGTCATGGTAGCGGCTGTAATCCTCAAGTCCCTGCTGCCAGAAACACCGCACGCGGCCATCCGCGCCCGTTTCAAGTCCCGCCTCGTTCATACCGCAACCACCCTTTTTCGCTCCCGCCCGTGACCGGCGTGATGCGCGCACTTACCACTCATTCACCACGTTTCAAAACGGGTCGCTAACCTTAAATCCAGCTTTTTCTAATCAAGCGCTTTTTAATGAACAGCCATTTACGATTCGCTGGCGTCAAGGTGCGAACGTAGCCGGCAAGGCGGGCGAATGATCCCGCAATTGCTATTGTTGCGACATACCGCAGAGAGAGTCCACCCGATGACGATGAAGTCCGTTTTTCTGGCGCTGAGCCTCGTTTCCACCTTCGCCGCCCCGGCCGCCGCAGCCGGTGAGCGTTACCGGGAGCGCCCGCCTGTCGTCGTCAGTCCAGACCTTTCCGCCCCTTGGGTAACGCAGCTTGGTGGCGGCAATGTGCGGCCCGTGGTTTACCCGCGCGCGCCAGCAGCCCGCCAGCCTTTCTTCCAGCAGCGCCAGGCCGCCATGCCACAGCGCCCAAGCTCCGGCGTCACCTCGCAGCGCCCGGCCCGGGTACAGAACGCCGCCGTTCGCCCGAATGCGCCGGTGCGCACGCAGATCGCCCCGCAATTCCTGCCCCAGATCGTAAGCTACCAGACCACCCAGAAGCCCGGCACCATCGTCATCGATACGCCGAACCGCTTCCTCTATCTCGTCATGGCGGATGGCAAGGCCCGCCGTTATGGCGTCGGCGTCGGCAAGCCCGGTTTCGAATGGGCCGGAACACACAAGGTGACCCGCAAGGCGGAATGGCCGAGCTGGACGCCCCCGAAAGAAATGATCAGCCGCGAAGCGACGAAGGGACACTACCTTCCGGCCTTCATGGAAGGCGGCCCTGCCAATCCGATGGGCGCGCGCGCCATGTATCTCGGATCAACGCTTTACCGCATCCACGGTACCAACCAGCCCTGGACGATCGGCAGCAACAATTCCTCAGGCTGCATCCGCATGCGCAACGAGGATGTCACCGATCTTTACGAGCGTGTGAACGTCGGAACAACCGTCATTGTGATATGACGGCAACGGTGCCGCTAATACGCGGACTTGCAGCCCACACCACGGCAG